>Ga0209066_10001152_pt1 | contig 35829 bp, 14 predicted proteins | sample All_14_2_FD_187198 | JGI IMG/M metagenome (GOLD analysis project Ga0209066, IMG submission 187198) | Freshwater microbial communities in response to fracking from Pennsylvania, USA - Allegheny Zone_MetaG_DW_15 (SPAdes) (version 2) ... | reverse complement strand
ATCCCCAGCAAATTTTTATTCAGTCAAACCGCCGCTTTTGCCCGCCTGTTAGAATAAAATTTCGTTTATGAAATAAAAGCCGTAACTTGCAGGGAATTCCAAATCGCCATTTTTTCGACTTAAAAATTTTACATGCAGATCATCAATCAATCGAAGCTCCTCTACGACTACCGCTGGGCACCCATCTCCAAAGACGATGCAAGGGTTTCCGGCGAGCCGGACAGCTCTATGCTGAACAGGCGGGAAGGCTACGAGGTCTTGTATTTCATCAACAAGGTCTGTGAGCAGTTCAACTACACCAGCCTGGAAGCTGCCCTGAAGATGGAAAGGATGATTCGGAACGTCGTGCCCAACGAAGTGGATAGCCAGGCAGGCGTGAAGGATTGGCTGCACAGCAACTGGGGCAAGTTCTGAAGCCGCTGGCAGTCGCAAACTATTTGAAATAAGGGACTCCACCGGCAAACCCCGTGGGATTTGTTGCTGTTTTGGCTTCCCGATTTTACCCCTCACCGGGTGATGCTAGGGAGTATTTTTGATTCCTGACCCCTAACCAAGTCCCCGAAAAACTGTATTCATCTTACGATGTTCTGCTTGCCTTGGCAGGATTTGTATCTAGCAATTTGTATCAAGAACGATAATCATTGAATAGGAGGCTGTTTTCTTCTCAGATGTAATCCCTCAGTCGCTTGGTTAAATGATTCTTTCGTATAACCTCTTTTCTCCCAAATAGCATCCAACTCGGCGTCCACCTTTTGTTGGTAATAATTTACTAGAAGCGCTTTGATTTCAAGCAATTCTTTGTCAGTCATGCTCTTTGAGAACAATTCCAATAAGTGACGTTGAACTGGATTCAGGCCCATTGCGATTTTTTTAACAAAGTTAGATTTTTTTTCTAATTACTACACCCACGCTCACCCGCTCACATCTCCGCCGTCGCCACCTGCTTCACTTGCCAGATATTACGAGCGTTTTCTCAGCTTTCCTACGGCATGGTTTTGCCCTGCCTTTTAATACCGCAATATTATTCCTTCCTATCCCGCCAAGCCAGCACCACCCCCAGCAATCCCACCAGAAAAAAGCTCAGCACCAAGGCAAGCACGCCTTTTTCCATCCAACTGCTGACAATGGCGCCGATGAAGCCACCGATGAAGAAGAATACCGTGCCATAGACCGAGGAGGCGAGGCCCGCTTTGTCGCCCATGGGTTCCATGGCGAGGGCGCTGCTATTGGGTTCTATGGCGAGGTTGAGGGCCAGCAGTATCACTACGGGCACGAAGAAGAAAGGCATGGGCGGCGGGTTTCCCATCGTCAGGTTGATGAGGAGCAGCGCCCCGGCGATGAGCGTGTAAATCAGGAGGGAATGGCGCAGGGTCTTTTTGGCGCCGTAGCGGATGGAGAGGCGGGAATTCAGCAGGGAACTGCACGACATCACCAGCCCCATACCACCGAATATCCACGGGAAATAACTGGGCTTGCCATATAGCTCCCCGATGATGCGCTCTGCCCCGGCCACATACGTGCCCAATGCGGAAAAGAGTAGGGTGGTGATGGTCGTATAGCGCAGGAAGATGCGGTTGCCGAGCACTTCCCGGAGGGCTTTCCCGATGGCCTTCCAGTTCAGTTTGCTGCGCATGTTGGCGGGCAGCGATTCTTCGAGCCGCAACGACCACAGGAATATCAGACAGGCAAACAGGGGCGGCGCCAGAAAGACGTATTTCCAAGTGGCAAAGGACAGAATCGCAATGCCCAGGAACGGGGCCAGCACGGGCGTAAACAGGAAGATGGTGAATATCAGGGACATGATGCGGGCCATCTGGTCGCCCACGTACCTATCCCGCACGCCAGCGATGGTGCTCATGAAAACGGCGGAAGCACCCATCCCCATCACGAATCTTGCGGCGAACATCATCCCCAGGCTCGGCGAGAATGCAGCGGCCACGCCACTGATGATGTAAAGCGGAAACCCAATCCGCAGGATGGCGAGCCGTCCGTAGCGGTCGGAGAGGATGCCGAATATGATTTGGGCGACCTGCCCCATGAAGAAATAGGAGACGATATTGGCGGTGGCCGTGGAGCTGGCTGGTAGGCCGAAGTCCTGTCGGATGGCTGCAAAAGCAGGCAGCATGATGTCAATGCCCAATGCCGTCAGCGCCATCGTGCAGGCGGAAAGGGCAATGAATTCCCCCGATTTCATTTTCATGTAAAACAGTCGTTTTGGTCGGTGATACTTGGCGGGGGCGCAAGGTAGTTAGACTTTCCAAGTTTCAAAAACTTGGAAAGCCGGTGTTTCAAGGCTCATTCAATAGCATCCAAGAAGTCCCGAACCTATCACGCAACATGGCGAAACGATTGGCGAAATAGGTCTTTTCCATCTTCATGAAGATGGTTCCACCATCCGAAAGTAACGCATAAACCTGCTCTGCTTGTTCGGGTGTGTCCAATACCAGCGTCAAATAAGCACTGCGCATGGGCTCTGCATGGGGTACGTCTGCTCCCCTGACCGTTGTTCCTCCCAAGTCTAAAATGGCGTGTAGTATTGGCCTATCCCATTCCTTTGGAAAATTTTCGGGCACCTGTTGGTGGGGCATCATCATTTTTATGCTACCGCCGAGATTTTCCTCATAGAATTTGAATGCTGCTTCGCAATGCCCTGGGAAATTGAGATAAATTTCAAGCTTTGAAAAAAGTCCGTTGTTCATACTTGACTGGTTTAAGATTCAATGTTGATGATGCCGCAAAAATGTGCTTGAAGCTGGGTATTGCAAAGTGGTATTTGCGACAGAAAGGAGGCAGATTAAGACAATATGAATTTTGTTGCTGACTTATATATTCACCAAAATCAAAACGGGTAAACTCCTTTCAGAATTTACCCGTTTTACGCTTATAGTTTCTTATCACCCCGCTCACATCTCCACCATAGTCACCCCGTCGCCGCCTTCTTCGCTGGCCGGATGGTAGGAGCGTTTCACTTCCCGGTATTCCCGCAGTTTGCTGCGCACGAGGTTTTTCAAGACACCCGTGCCACGGCCATGCACGATGGTGAGCAAGCTGGCGTTATTCACCAAGGCCCGGTCCATGAATTCCTCAAAGCGTTTCAGGGCTTCGTCCGGCGTGAGGCCACGGATGTCCAGCTTGTTTTCGAAGGCCGCCATTTGGTGCAGGGTGTCCACGCTGATGTTTTTGGGTTTCTGCGCATTCAGTTCCTCACGGGCATGTTCGAGGTCACGCAGCTTCACCGTCAGGCGCATCGGCCCCATCTGCACGATGGCTTTGTTCTTGTCAATGGATTCCAAGGTTCCCGCCGAGCCACCGGTTTTCATCCGCACCAAATCCCCGATTTTGATGTCGCCCGTCTTGGCTTTTTTGTACTGCGTAAGGGGGGCTTCGTTGTAAATCTGCTCTTCGAGTTGGATGACGGCCTTTTCGGCTTCTTCCCTTTCCTGCCGCACCTTTTCGGCCATTATTTTGGCCATTTCCAGGTTCTGCTGCTCTCGGATTTCCCGCACCAGTTTTTCCATTTCACGGGTATCCCGCACGGTGGCTTGGAGGTTCTTTTCCTTGGCTTCCAGTTGGAATTTCTTGCGGCGGTATTCGAGGTCGCCGTGCAGCTCGTCGTAGCTCTTGATAAGCTTGGCAAGCTTATTCTGCTGCGTGGTGATTTCGAGGAGCTTGTCCTCGACTTCCTTTTTCTCCCGCTGTAGGTCAATGAGCAAATCGTCCACGGCGGTCTCATTCTTACCCGTACGCTGTCGGGCGTAGGCAAGTATGTTTTTGGGCAGGCCGCTTTTCTGCGCAATCTCGAAAGCATAGCTGCTACCGGGGCGTCCAGCCTTGAACATATACGTTGGGGCGAGGTGCTCCTGGTCGAAAAGCATGGAGCCGTTGAGGATGCCCGGCGTTTTGAAGGCGAACATCTTCAGGTTGGAATAGTGCGTGGTGATGACGCCATAAACCTTGCGCTCGTTGAGTTCTTTTAGGATGGCTTCCGCAATGGCGCCGCCCATCTTCGGGTCGGTACCGGAGCCAAATTCGTCAATGAGGACGAGGGTATTTTCATCGGCATGTTCAAGGAACTTGCGCATATAAACCAATCGGCTGGAGTAGGTCGAAAGGTCGTCCTCCAGCGATTGCGAGTCGCCGATGTCGGCGAAGATGTTCTCGAATACGCCCATCTCGCTGATTTCGTCCATCGGTACGAGCATCCCGCTCTGCACCATCAATTGCTGCAAGCCCACCGATTTCATCAGGATGGATTTGCCCCCGGCGTTGGGGCCGGAGAGCACGACGATGCGGTTCTCGCCGAAGAGTTTCAGGTCGAACGGCACGGTTTCCCGCCCCGTTTTTCTATTCTTCAAATAAAGCAGCGGGTGCTTGCCCATCTCGGTGCCAAAGCTGGGTTTTTGTGCCAGTTTGGGCATGATGCCATTCATGTCAAAAGCCAAGCGGGCCTTCGCCATGATAATATCGTACTGCACGACGATGGTCAGGTAATGCCGCATTTGCGGGGTGTAGGGGCGCAGCGTGTCGCTGAGTTCCTTGAGGATGCGCCAGATTTCCCGCTTCTCGTCCTGCTCCAGGTCGAAGATGTCGTTGTTGATTTCGATGACGGGTTCCGGCTCGATGAAGGCCGTGCGTCCTGTGGCGCTTTCGTCGTGGATGATGCCCCGGATTTTGCGCTTGTGCTCCACGGGCACAGAGAGTACCCGGCGGTTGTTTCGGATGGATTCGACGTTGTCGGTCAGCCAGCCGGAATTGCGGTAGCTGTTGATGAGCGTGCGGAAAACCTTGTCGAGTTCCCGCTGTTTGCTGCCGATTTCCCGGCGGATGGTCTGTAGGGCAGGGGAGGCGTCGGGCCGGATGTCGCCGTTTTCATCGAAAACCTTTCCGATGGCTTGGTGCAGCGCCGGGTCGAAGTTCACGGGCCGGATGATGTCGTAGAGGCTGGGGTAAATCTGCTGTCGGTCCGGTGTGAAAAACCGGAACACATCGGCCATGATGACCAGCACTGCGTTGAGGCGCACGAAGCCTTCCTCCGGCAGCACGTAGCCCTCGATTTCCAGCATTTTCAGGTCTTCGGCGAGGTCTTCGTATTGCGACAGCGGGAAATGGTCGCCCTTGGAAATGGAGAGTTTGTACTCGCTGACTTCCCGCAGCCGCCGCTCGATTTCGGGCACGTCTGTCAGGAATGGCAACCGATGGATGGCGGCACGGCCCAGTTCGCCGAGGCATTCCCGGTCGAGCAAGGTGATGATTTTATCGTACTCCAGTTTTTCTAGGAGGTTGTGAGGCTCAAGGCGCATTATTCAATGATTAGTTTCCCTTCGGGAATGACAGTAAAGCGGAATTGGGGCGGCAAAAATACGGGGAATGGAACAAAGGGAGGCGAGGATAGTTCCCCGATGAATGGAAAGCGGCATGATTAATCCCAGTAATTTTCAAAACCCTTGGTTTCATTGAGATTCAACGGCTATTTATGCCATTTTCATTGGCCCTGAAACGGCATAAAGCTGCTTTGCGATATGAGTAAGTTTGCGACAAAACGATACATTTCTTCAAAAACAGCTGAAAAAAACCAAGATAATACCGCCCGTTTTCACAGTTAAACTCCTACATTTGGCACTTGGAACTGTTACTCATTCTTCTAAGAAAATATGCTAGGTATTGACTAAATGGGACAAAGCGGTGTAGCACCTAAACTGCCCCTCATACTTGGCATCCAAGATTTTCACCCATTCCTATACAAAAATTTATTTTTGAAAACAATCATTTCAGAGCCTGCCACTGGTAGGTTTTGCTGTAGGTTCTTGTGATTATTGGCATCTACAATGAGTAGCGCCTAGGCTCCCACAAGTGGCCTGACAGCAAACCTCCATGGATGGAACTGGGTTTCAAAACATTAACCTTTTTAGCTTATGAGAAAGAATTCAACTTGCAAACCTCTAAAGATTGAACGCTTCGCTGGCTTGGCACTTGCCTTGTTTTTGCTGGTGTTTTCGGCACAAAAGGCAATGGCCCAGGCCGACAACTGCGCAAATGCCGGGGCGGTCACTTGCGGTACTTCGCTCACTGGCCAGACAAACGTTGGCGCTACCAACGATGCCTTCCCAACTTGCAACACAAACGGGACCTTGGCCACAGGGGCACCCAATGTTTGGTACACCTTCGTAGGGACAGGCCAGAGTGTTACCGTAAGTACCTGTGCCAATACCAGCTTCGATTCAGAAATAGGCATCTTCTCCGGCAGTTGCGGTGCTCTCGTCTGCGTGGCAGGCAGCGATTCCGATGCATGCGGCACTTCTGACGAAACGATTACCTTCAACTCCGTTGCAGGAACCAACTATTTCTTCATGATCCAAGGGCATGGAAGTAGCACGGGCACATTCACCTTGGATGTGACCTGTGCCGCACCTCCTGCCGACCCATGTGCAGCGCCCATCGAGACCATTGCTTGCGCAAGTTCAAAATCGGTCACACTCAGTGGAGGCGGCGCTGGCTGGAACGTGACGGCTTGTGGGTTCTCTACTCCCGGTGCAGAAAAGGTTTTCAGCTTCACCCCTACGGTGACTGGCACCCACACGCTTCAGGTCACTGCCACCAATGGCAGTTTCATTGACTATTTTTTCAAAGCTGCCTCTGGCGGTTGTTCTTCCTCTGGTTGGACGTGTATTGATGATATTTCCACACCACTTTCCGTGAATTTCGGGCCACTCACGGCTGGCACCACGTATCTGATACTTTTGGACGACGAGACTACGGCCAGTTCGACGGCCACCTTCCAAATCAACTGCCCAGTACCACCCGTTGACCCCTGCGCAGCGCCCATCGAGACCATAGCTTGCGCAAGCTCGAAAACGGTCACGCTCAGCGGCAGTGGCGGAGGTTGGAGCCCAAACAGTTGCGGCTTTTCAACGCCCGGCGCTGAGAAGGTTTACAGCTTCACCCCAACGGTGACTGGTACCCATACGCTCCAAGTTACAGCTGCCGATGGTACTTTTATTGACTATTTTTTCAAGGATGCTTCCGGCGGCTGCTCTTCCACTGGCTGGACGTGTATAGATGATGTCAGCAGTTCGCCCACTTCGACCAGCTTCGGGCCACTGACAGCTGGAACAACGTATTACATCCTTTTGGATGACGAGACAGCGACTAGCACCACACATACTTTCCAAATCAACTGCCCGAACCCACCTGTTGTACTCACCTGCCCGATCAACACAACGGTAGCGGCTTGCCAGACCCAAGCTGCGGTAAATGCGCAATTTGCCGCATGGCTCGCCACGGCTAGCGGCAGCGGCGGTTGCAGCGGCGTTTTGACCAACGACAACACAGGCGCACCGAGCGCTTGCGGCGGTAGCACGACGGTGACTTTTACGTACACCAGCACCTGTGCACCGCTGACGACGACCTGTCAGGCTACCTTTACCGTAGCAGCGGCACCAACCGTGGTACTGACTTGCCCCACGAATACGACTGTAGCAGCTTGCCAGACACAGGCTGCGGTGAACTCGGCTTTTGCAACTTGGCTCGCCACTGCTACGGCCAGTGGCGGCTGCAACGGTGTCTTGACCAACAATAACACAGGCGCACCATCGGCTTGCGGTGGCAGCACAACCGTCACTTTCACCTATACCAGTTCTTGTGCTCCATTGACGACGACCTGCCAGGCCACCTTCACCGTAGCTGCGCCACCGACGGTTATACTGACCTGCCCGACGAACACGAACTTGCCAATAGGCCTGACACAATCACAAGTGGACTCAACTTTTGCCGCTTGGTTGACTACGGCCAGTGCGAGCGGCGGTTGCAACGGTGTCCTGACCAACAACAACACAGGGGCACCATCCGCCACTGGCGGCAGCACGACGGTGACCTTCACTTACACCAGCAGTTGTGCGCCTACGACAACGACCTGTCAGGCTAACTTTACCGTGTCATCAGCTCCTCCAGTGATATTGACCTGCCCTACCAACACCACGGCTGCGTCCTGTCAGACGCAGGCTGCCGTGAACGCACAGTTTGCTGCATGGCTGGCCTCGGCCACGGCCAGTGGCGGCTGCAACGGCGTTTTGACCAACAACAACACAGGCGCTCCGGCTGCTTGCGGTGGCTCGACAACGGTGACCTTCACCTACACCAGCACTTGCGCACCCCTGACCACCACTTGCCAAGCTACTTTCACAGTGGCAGTACCCTCAACAGTGGTGCTTACCTGTCCTGTGAACACGACAGTGGCTTCCTGCCAGACACAGGCTGCGGTGAACACGGCCTTTGCCACATGGCTGGCCAGTGCAACGGCGAGCGGCGGCTGCAACGGTGTCCTGACCAACAACAATACGGGAGCGCCTGCTGCCTGTGGTGGTTCTACCACTGTTACTTTTACTTATACAAGTTCCTGCGCACCATTGACGACGACGTGCCAGGCGACCTTCACGGTTGCGGCAGCGCCTCCAGTGGTTTTGACATGTCCAACCCCGACGACCGCAAGCGCCTGTTTGACCCAATCGCAGCTTGATGCAGCCTACGCTGCATGGTTGGCCAGTGCCACGGCCAGCGGCGGCTGCAACGGCGTGATCACCAACGATGGAGGAACTGCCCCGTCCATCTGCTCCGCAACGGCAGTGACCAAGACGGTGACTTTCACCTACACGAGCAGTTGTGCACCGACGACAACGACCTGCACTTCCACATTCACGGTGCCAGCTTACCCGACTTTCACTTTGCCCGCAAACGGTGCCGCAACGGTCGCTTGCCCAGCAAACGCCACGCAGCCAACACCTCCGACTCTGGTTGATGGTTGTGGCAAGCCGCTGACACCCACTGGGCCGACTATCGTCAACAACCCGAACCCGCTTACCTGCGAAGGTACCCGGACCTATAGCTGGGTCTTTACCGACTGTGCAGGCCATGCGAACACTTGGAGCTTCGTCTATACCATCGAGCGGAACCCGTTTACGGTTCCAGCAAATGGAGCATCCACCGTGGCTTGTCCATCCGCCATCGTGCAGCCAGTACCACCTACGGTGCTGAGCAACTGCGGCGAAGTGCTGACGCCGACCGGCCCTGTCATCGTGAACAACCCGAACCCGATCACCTGTGAGGGCACGAGGACTTTCACCTGGACCTACACGGACTGCGAGGGCAACACCGCCACTTGGAGCCACGTGACCACCGTGGAAAGGCAGCCGTTCGGCGTGCCCGCCAACGGCGGCAGCACCGTGTCCTGCCCGGATCTGACGGACGCACAGCCCACGGCCCCCGTGGTGACGAGCAACTGCGGCGAGGTGCTGACCCCGGTCGTCACGTCTTCACCGAAACCCGGCTGCGAGGGCAGCCGCAACTGGTTCTTCACCTACACGGACTGCGAGGGCAACACGGCCACTTGGACTTATATCTACACGGTCGAGTACCAGGACTTTACCGTTCCGGCCAGCGAGGTGCTGACCGTTGAGTGTCCACTGAACGCCGTCGAGCCTACGCCGCCAACGGTGCTCGACAACTGCGGCAAACCGGTGAACATGAACGGGCCGGTAATCACCAGCACGGACAATGCGAACGGCTGCGAGGCCACCCGCACCTACGCATGGACCTACCAGGACTGCGAAGGGAACACCCACAGCTGGAGCCGCAAGTACAATTTCCAGTACACTTCCGATTTCTTCACCTATCCTGACGGAGAGGACTTCGTGGGCTGCATCCTCTTTGCTCAACCGCCAGTACCCCCGACGGTTTACGACAACTGCAACCTGGAAGTGGCCGTCACTGGCCCAGTGGTGACGGAGAACATATCCGGCTGCAACGGCTGGCGCAAGTTCACCTACACCTACAAGGATTGCGGCGGCCACAGCCACGACTGGAGCTTCACCTACTTCGCCAATGACAACGAGCCACCAGTGGGCAATTGCCCTGCCGGTTCCCTTGCCAGCGTTGACGTGACGGACCTCTCGTGCATCGCCGAGGTGCCCTGCCCCGGCGACTTCGACTTCAGCGCCAAGATTGATGAACTGATTGATGCGGGCGGGTTCTACGACCTTTGCAGCGGCAACGACCTGGTGGTGGAACTCGACAGTTGGTCGGCCCTGTGGGAATGCGCTGACCCCGACGGCGACGGCCAGTTCACCTTCGGCCGCACCTTCTACTTCCGCATCGCCGACCAGTGCGGCAACGAGTACCCGTCGCTCTGCGGCGTGACCTACTCCGGCCCCTGCTCGCCCATAGAGACCTTCCCGCAGGGGGCATGGGGCAACGCTGGCGACGAGCCTGGCACGGATGCGAACAGCACCGATGTGCAGGTGATCACGACGCTTTTGGCCAACAACCCGCTCGTGGTGGGCGGCGGCAACCGCTCGCTGACCTTCACGGATGCGAATTGCGTGGTGGCACTCCTGCCCGGTGTCGGAAACCCGACGCTGCTCGGCAACTGCCACCAGACCAACTGCACGGGCGGCTGCAACCCGGCAGGGCCCATCGGCATGAAGAACATACTGGCGACCAACACGGCGGCGCTGATGCTCAACATGCGCTACAACGTCAGCTACAACGGCATCCCGATGGCCACGGTGCGTGCGCAGGGCCTGGACTGCATTTCCATCAGCCCGAACATCAAGGCCTGCACGGAGAACGGTGGCTGCAAGCTGCGGGTTTTCGAGTCGAACGGCACGGTGCACGACTTCCCGTACACGATCGGCGGCCTGGTTGACCTGGCGAACCTGTTCCTGGGCGGCAACCTCCAGCTCACGTCGTCCTTCACGTCCCTGTACGCCAATGCCCTGAACACGAGCATCGGCAACGTGAACGACTACTTCCACGGCGACATGGCGCAGAGCGCAGCCTGCAACCCAAGCGCAGGCATTGCCCCCGCACTGGTCGGCGATGTGGCCAAGCCAGTGCCTTCCGGCAACGCAGGCCCTGCCCAGGTGGCCATCAAACTAGCCCCGAACCCTGCCAGCAGGGAGGTGGTGCTGCAACTGACGGAACTGCCCGAGATGCAGGAGGTGACGATGGCCGTCTTCAACTCGCTGGGGCAGCAGGTGCTGTACCAAGACCTTGGGGTGGTAACCTTCGTCAACGAGCGGATTGACCTCGGCGGCCTCAGCAGTGGCCTGTACATCGTCGTTGTGAAAGCTGGCGGGCAGCGCTTCGAGCAGAAGCTGGTCATCAGCAAGGATTGATGGATAGTCGCTGCTTTCGTTTCTTAAGCAGCTAATTCAGTTCAGTTTAAAATAAGTGGCAGTCGTTCCATTGCGGAGCGGCTGCCACTTTTTTGTTGGACTATAGTTGTTTGAATAATAATTGAGCAAAAAATCCTAGCATTCATTTTTTGAAACACATGAGGCACATTAGTTCACATAGAAAATTCGCCAAAGGCGAATTGAATCCTTATATGAATTAATGTGCCTCATGTGTTTAATAAAACTCGATCAGTTAAGCAAACAACTATAATCGGATTGTGGCAAAGACTGGCATCCCGTTGGCTATTTACAATTGTTGAAGAAACGGTTATTTTGTGCCGTTTTCTGTCATCGCCTTTGAATGCAGAAAATCCTTCTTCCTAAATTTTGTGAACCGCTGCCAAAGTTGTCGTGGAAAAAATCAGCATCTTAATCGTTGAGGATGACCCCATCATTGCCGCCGACCTCCAGGATAGGCTGGAGGAAATGGGCTATCATCCACTGGGGCCAGTGGCAAGGGGGGAGGAAGTACCCGCCTTCTTCGAAAATCCCGTATTGCCCGACCTCGTAATCATGGATGTGCATTTGGAGGGCGAATGGGATGGCATTGAAACTACCCGGCGCATTCAAGAAAAACACGACCTGCCCATCATTTTCCTCACCAGCAATTCCGACGACGCTACTTTCAATGCCGCAAAACAGGTGAAGCCACAAGCTTTCCTCTCGAAGCCTTTCCGGGGCCGGGACTTGAAGCACGCCATTGAACTGGCCATCAGCCAGTCGGCTGCCAAACAAGCCTCCATTGCCGACCCTGCTGCCGACGACAATGCTTTCCTGTTCAAAGACCGCTTGTTCATCAAGGCAAAAGACCGCTTGGTGCGCCTGTTTTTCAAGGACATCCTTTGGGTGGAGGCCGATGATTATTACTGCAAGGTTGTGACCTTGGAGCGGGAATATTTGGTGACGCAGACGCTGAAGAAATTCAACGAAGAATTGGCAGGGGTTCCAGAACTGATGCGGGTTCACCGCTCCTTTATCGTGAACCTGGCACACGTGGAGGCGATTGGGGAACTGAATTTGCAGATCGGCAAAACGAAAATCCAAGTCAGCCGTAACATGCGGGATGAATTGTTGAACCGGTTGAAAAATATTTGACGAAGGCCGCTTTTTGCACCACTACGGCTGCACGGGCGCTTCCCCATCTTATGAAAAAAATCGTAAAAATTCTTTTTCTGATTGGCTGTTTGCAACAGGCAAATGCCCAATCCAATACCGTGGACAGTTTGAAAACGCTGCTGCCAACCTTGCCGGATGGCGAGCAGAAAATCGAAGTGTTGGGCCAATTGGTCAAGCAGAACCTCAACTCCGATTTAGAGGCTTCCAAGCAATACGCCCACCAGATGGTCGGGCTGAGCCGAAAAATTGGCAATGAACTGGCGGCGGCAGGAGGCCTGAAAGACTTGGCTGCCATTCACCTTATCGCATCTCAATACGACTCCTCGAAACATTTTTGCCTGCTCGCCATCAAAGCTTTCGGGGAGCTTTCCCAAAAGCCTGGGAAATATGACAAAGCCAAGCTCTGGGAGGGCTATGCTGGCTCCTACGGCAACCTTGGCAACTGGTTTTATTTCCAAACGCAGCTCGATTCGGCCATTTTTTACCATGAAAAAGCCATTGCAATCAGCGAAAAATCGAGCAAGGAGAAAGTGAAAGCCAACTGCCTCGGCACACTGTCCTATATCTACCTCGACCAATCGAAGTTCGACAAGGCACTGGAAATGCAGTTGGAGGTGCTGCATTCTTTCGAGCGGCAGGGCGACAAGGACGGCATTTCGAGGGCCTACCAAGGCATCGGGGAAATCAATTGCGACTACCTCGATAAATGCAAGTTGGCGCTGGATTATTATTACAAGTCCCTAAGAATCAAGCGTGAAATAGGCAGTGACCGGGGCGTGGCTTATGTGATGCGGAAATTGGGCGACGCCCATGAAAATCTCGCCAACCTGGACTCTGCGGAATACTATTTCAAAGAGACAGCGAGGCTGGCCGAAAAACTGGACGACAAGCGCTTGATGGTGGACGGCTATTCAGCTTTGGCCACCTTGTGGAAGGACATGGGAAAACCCGATTCGCAGCTACTTCGCATCAACCTCAAAGTCATCGAGCTGGGAAAAGAGGCCAAATACCAAGAAGGGCAGTACGGAAGCTATTACAATATCGGGGAAGTCTATCGCAAACAGGGCGACTACCGCAAAGCCGCCGAGTACTATGACCAAGCCGCTGTGCTGGGCAATGCATCGGGCGATTATGATTTTTTGAGCAAGCTCAATTTCGCCCGCTACACGGTTTACAAGGAACACCTGCAAGATGCGCCAAAGGCTTTGGCGGCATTAGAAGCTTACCTCGTCAGCCACGACAGCGTGACCAATGCGGCCAAGTTCAAGGCTGTGGAGGACATCAGTACCCAATACGAGACAGCGAAAAAAGAGGTCATCATTGCGGAGCAAAACGAGGCCATCCGGCAGGGGCGCATCCGTTTTTGGCTGATAGTGGGCATTCTTGCGCTGGCCTTGGTGGGCGGTGGTTTGCTTTTCCGTTTGACCCGGCAGTTGCGCAAGCGCAACGAGGAAAAAGAGTTTTTGATAAAAGAAATTCACCATCGGGTGAAAAACAACCTGCAAGTCTTGTCCAGCCTGCTGCACCTGCAAAGTCGGCATATCAAGGACGAAATGGCGCTCGATGCCGTGCGGGAGGGGCAAAACCGGGTGGAGGCGATGGGCCTCATCCACCAAAAACTCTACATGGGCGACAAGCTCGCTGCCGTGGAAATGAAGGACTACCTGAAAAACCTCGGCGACACCCTGCTCGACTCTTTCGGCTTGGACGACCGGGTGAATATCAGCTACCAGCTCGAACCGCTGCACTTGGACGTGGACACGGCCATTCCTTTGGGCCTGATTATCAACGAGTTGGTGGCTAATTCCTTGAAATACGGCTTTCCTGACAGCAGGCAAGGCACGATAGAAATCTCATTTTGGAAAGAATCGGGAAGCCTTTGCCTGAAGGTCGCCGACGATGGGGTGGGGAAGGCAGGCGCCACGCAGCTTAAAGGCAGCACCTCCTTTGGCACCAATCTCGTGGAGATTTTGAGCAAAAAACTCAAGGGCAAACCTCAAGTGTTGGATAACGGTGGCTATGCCACTTTGATAAAATTTGAAAACTTCAAAGAAGTTAAGATTTGAATTTCCGACGCTGTTGCAGTGAAAAATACTTGAGTATTTGTTTCAGATATCGCGTTCTTGGTGACACCGAAAGCAGTATTTGTAACAAGTACTCCGATAATTGTTCCAGGTATCGCGATAATTGTAACATCGGAAGCAGTATTTGTAACAAGTACTCCGATAATTGTTCCAGGTATCGCGATAATTGTAACACCGGAAGCAGTATTTGTAACAAGTACTCCTTACTTTGAAAGGGAATTTTTGATAAAAAACATGGCTCCCTGAAAATTAGAGGGTATTCCCTGAGTTTAGAAAACCCTTCGTTGATTGCAGCGATTATCTTTCCGGATGTTTGCAAAATCCATCCTATTGTTGGAAGACGAACCCGTTATTGCCCTCGACCTACGCATGGAACTGGAGGAACAAGGTTTTCAGGTACATGTTGCCGAGGACGTACCTACCGCTTTGCAGCTATTTGAGAAGCATCGTCCCAGTTTTGCGCTGCTGAATTTTGTGTTAAAGACAATGGATGGCATGGCCCTTGCCCGATTGCTGCAAAGCCGTTCTCCCGTGAAAATACTATTCATCACAGGTGCCCGCCCAAAGGATTTAATGGCTTCTGCCCAGTTCAACCCCGCTCACGGGGTACTTTATAAGCCTTTCTCCATTCACCAACTGCGTTCGTTTTTGCTTCCCTGATAAATTCCCGCCCTTCCCTGAGAAATGGCTGGCCTTCCCTTAAATGATTTCGCTGTCGCTGTAAGATGGTTGCAATTTCATGCCCTTAAAATGTTTGTCGTGGCTTTTTCCAATTGACCTGCGAGGAGATTGGAAAAAGTGGAGCAACATTTTTCGGCACCCCGCCACGCCTTGAGAAAACCGAGGTGGCGGCGGCGGTGATTCTTTATTCTTCGAATAATCAAGCCTGTGTTTATCCTTAAAATGTTGTTTCCATGAAAAATCTTTCCGCTTCTACAGCAGCCATGCTCCAAGTTTTGCTGGTATTAACCGGGTGGCTTTTTAGCCTTCAACCGAACACTCTCCATGCCCAGTGCTTAGGCGGCAGGGCTTTCCACGACAAGAACTACTTCCGCACACAAACCAATGCGGTGTATTTTGTAATTGTGAATTCCACCAATTCAGCCAATAACCTGACAGCGGTGCTGAACCCCGATGCAAACTTTACCATCACGGCCATCAATGCTCCGGCTGAGTGGACCTGCAATCTGGCCACTAAGACTTGTACCCGTTCCAATACTGGAACGGCGGTATTTGAAATAATACAGGTAGTCGGCACCATCAATGCCAACGCAACGTCTACCATAAACAACGGGGCCACCATTTCCGGTGGATGCCTTGCCTCGCCACTTACCGTAAGTGACCAAGGATTGGTTTACACCCCATCAAGGGTAAAACAATGGGGGTCAAATAATTATGGTCAATTGAACAATTTGCCAACCTATCCCGGGTTCACCTACCTTTCCATTGGCTTCAAGCACTGTGTCGGGCTAAAGACCGATGGCAGCATCCTGCAATGGGGAAACCCTGACCCAAGTAACTCTCTGCCCCCAGCCGGCACCGGCTACTTGGCAATAACCTCTGGTCATAGTAATACTTGGGCTATAACAGCCGATGGACACATTGTGGGTTGGGGAGCGAATAACATAGGGCAACTCAACGGCATACCTGCTGAAAATGGTTTCATTGCCATTGCAGCAGCACAGGCAGGTTGCGTTGCGCTCAACAACAAGGGACAAGTCTTTCAATTCGGAGCCCAGATGGATGGTACAGATTTTCCAACCGGGAATGGGTATTGGACAATTGCCGCCGGGTATGCGCATGGGCTTGCACTAAATTATGGTGGAACCATTACTCAATGGGGATCCAACAGCCTAGGACAACGCAATGGCCAGCCACCCGGTGGTGGCTGGAAAGCAATAGCAGCGCCCAGCTACAACGGAATTGCCCAACGGCAAGACGGAACACTGATTGAATGGGGCTCTACCAGCAATAATCCAGCCGCTGGCCTGCCTACCAACAGCGTGGCCGCTTTCGGTTCTACAGCTTTGAACTCAGGCGCTTGGTCAATGAACAACGATGGCTCTGTCTATATCTGGGGTGATGCCTTTGGTGTTTTTCAGACCAATAAGCCAACAACAGGCGGTTATGCCATCAACTCGATTGCCTTCGGGCTTAACTGTGCAGATGTATTGGTGCCACTGGCCAATCTGGCAATCACAGGGGGCAACAATCAGTCGGCAAATGTGAACACGGCCTTCGCCATCCCGCTTTCGGTGCAAGTGCTGGATGCTATCGGCACCCCGATGCCAAACCTCAGCATCACTTTCACCGCACCCGCCTCTGGCCCATCCGGCACTTTTAGCAACGGAACACAAAGCATAACAGTGATGACCAATTCAAGCGGCATTGCATCGGCAACTATCACCGCCAACGGCACAATTGGCTCCTACGGTGTGACAGCATCTTACCCCGGCTTGAATTCGGCTTCTTTTAGCCTCTCAAATACCTGCCCCGCACCCGGCAACCCAACCGTTTATGGTGCCAACCAATGGAATGTGTACGCCTTTGATTCCGGCAACGGCACCATTCCGGGAAGCGATTGGGCCACCAATTATGCGGGCTACTATGTGGACAACAATTTGAACATCAATACCGAACTGAGGTGGGCAGCTACAGGCGCTCCCTCCATGGCCAATGGATACCAAGGCTGTACCGTCGGCAATGACAACCATTCCTATAGTTACAAGCGTGAAGGCTTCCCTTCGGGTAGCTACCAATTGAATGTGAATGGCCATGATGATGCTGCGCAGCTTTTTGTGAACGGCACAAAGGTCTGGGAGCACAACGGCTGCTGCGATGCCCACACCAACGTTTGGTCGGGCACCTTGGGCGCTGCGGACAAAGTGGAGTTTCGGGTGACCGATGGCGCTGCGGGCAGTATTGGCATGTTGTCTTTTATTGATGCATGTCCCAATGCAAATGTTTTATACGTCAATGCCAACACCAACGGCGCCAACAACGGCACTTCCTGGGCGGACGCCTACACCGACCTTCAGGCGGCACTCGCCAAAGCCAACCAGTGCACCAATATCACCGAAATATGGGTGGCCGCAGGCACCTACAAGCCCACCACAGGCACCGACCGCAATATTTCCTTCGTGATGAAAAACGGCGTGGTCATCTACGGCGGCTTCAACGGCACGGAGACACAGCTTTCGCAAAGGAACTGGGTGGCGAACGTGACCACGCTGAGCGGTGAAATCGGGGCGGCTGGCATTGCAGACAATACTTACCGGGTCATCAATAATAATTTCAACGCAGGCACACCACTGACCAGCAGCGCTATCTTGGATGGTTTTAACGTGGAGGCAGGTAATGCGAATGGTGTGTTTCCGCTGAACCTTGGTGGTGGCATGTGGAATTCCCATGCCTCGCCCACGGTCAGAAACTGTATTTTCAGGAACAACAGCGCCGTTTCGGGTGCGGGGATGTTCAATGACAACTCCCAGGCAAATGTGACCAACTGCCTGTTCGTCGGCAACAGTTGCACCGTAGCGGGTGCGGCCATGTCCAATGGCGGTGGCACGGCTTCAGCCAAGGTCACCAACTGCACCTTCTATGGCAACACGGGCGGCAACAGCACGATAAGCAACGAGGTGAACGCAACCGCCATTACCAACTGCATCATCTGGGGCAATGCCAATGGCGTGACTGGTGGCACGGTCACCTATTCCACCGTACAGGGCGGCTTCGCTGGCACGGGCAACCTAAATGCCGACCCGCTTTTTGTGAATGCAGCCGGGGGCGATTTTCGTTTGCAGCAATGCTCGCCTGCGATTGATGCCGGAACCAATACCAATGCGCCGACCACCGACTTTGAGGGGAATGTACGGCCCTTTAATGCCACGGGGGTAAGCAATGCCGATATGGGAGCCTACGAGTACCAATCGACCTACAATGTCTGCGCTGCTTGTGCAAACACTACCGGAGGAATTGTTTACGTCAATGCTTCCGCTGCTGGAAGCAACAACGGAAGTACTTGGGTGAATGCATTTACGGATTTACAATCGGCACTTACCTTGGCACGTGCCTATCCCACGTGCGTATCTCAAATATGGGTGGCCGCAGGCACCTACAAGCCCACCACGGGCACCGACCGCACTATCAGTTTTAGGATGATAAACGGCGTGGCCATCTACGGCGGCTTCCCGAATACGGGCAACCCGGCTTTTGCAGACAGAAACTGGGTGACGAACATGACGACGCTCAGCGGGGATATCGGGGCGGCCGGGGATACCGACAACACCTATACCGTGGTTTTTGCTAGCGCTGGCCTCAACGCTACGGCCCTGATTGACGGCTTCACGATAACTGGCGCTGCTGGCGGGAGCTATGCTGGTGGCATCTATGTGCAAAACGGTTCTCCCACCATCTCCAATTGTTTGCTCACTGGAAACTCAAGCACCGTTTTTGGAGGCGGCTTAGGCTGTGAAAATGGTTCCCCTATCATTACCGGTTGTACTTTTTCAAACAACACGTCAAATGGTGGTGGTGGGATGGCAAATGGCTTTGGTGGTTCGCCCATTGTAACCAATTGTCTTTTTATCAATAATACCGCCTTATATTTCGCTGGTGGAGGTGGCTTGTACAGCTTTCAAGCACCCATGACCCTGACCAACTGTACTTTTTCGGGCAATTCTCCGGAAAGCATACACTGCAATACTGCCATCAATATTTCCAACTGTGTTGTCTGGGGGAATGGGCTTAGTTTTTACAATGAAAATGCCAGCATCACCAATTGTATTGTACAGGGCGGCTATGCCCAATGCATGAACTGCCCGAGTGGAAATGGCAATGCCGACCCGCTCTATGTGAATGCGGCGGGCGGCGATTACCGCTTGCAAGACTGCTCCCCCGCCATTGACGCTGGCACCAACACGGGCGCACCTTCCACCGACTATGATGGCAATGCCCGTCCCTTCAACGCCACTGGCCTGAACCGGGTGGACATAGGGTTTTATGAAGCACAGATAGTGTTGCCGGGCGTGCCCCAGCAATTTGGCAACAATGTTTGGAACGTCTATGCTTGGCGCTCAGGCGGTGCGAGCATTCCCAATACCAATGCATGGAGCATGGGCTATGCTGGCTTTTATGTGGACAACAACTTGGACATCAACACGGAATTGAGGTGGCCAGCTTCAGGCTCGCCCTCGCAGGCCAGTGGTTATCAAGGCTGTACCGTTGGCAACGACAACCATTCCTATAGTTACAAGCGCAAGGGCTTCCCGGCAGGGGATTACCAATTGAACGTGGACAACCACGACGATGCGGCACAACTCTGGATAAATGGTGTCAATGTATGGGAACATAACGGCTGCTGCGATGCGCACATTAACGCCTGGACAGGCAACCTTGGAGCCAACGACGAAGTGGAATTCCGGGTAACGGAAGGGAACAGTGGCAGCTTGGGCAAGCTCAATTTCATCCAGTGCCCTTCGGGCAATGTGGTTTATGTAAATGCCAATGCCACGGGTGCCAACAACGGCACTTCTTGGGCAGATGCCTTTACAGACTTGCAGTCAGCCTTATCCGGTGTATGCAGTTCTGTAACGGAAATCTGGGTAGCTCAAGGCACCTATAAGCCTACCACGGGCACCGACCGCAACGCCGCCTTTGTGATGATAAACGGCGTGGCCATCTACGGCGGCTTCAATGGCACAGAGGCCCAACTTTCAGAAAGGGATTGGGTGAACAACCCGACCATTCTCAGTGGCAATATTGGGGATGCCAACCTCGCCACCGACAATAGCACGCACGTCATTTTCAACAACAACAATGGGCTGACCGCTTCAGCCCGTTTGGATGGCTTTACGGTTAGGGATGGCTATGCGACAGGGGCTTCCAGTAGCGGAGGGGGTATGTTCAATAATGCTGTTTCTCCGACTGTTGCCAATTGCATTTTTGAACAAAACTTTGCTTCGTTTGGCGGGGGGGCAGTCTATTGTAATACCTCCTCCACTTCAAGTTTCACCAATTGTGCATTTAATAGTAACACGGCAATTGCTGGAGGGGCATTCACGGCCACAGGTTTTGGCGCAGCCATCTCGTTGACCTTTACCGATTGTAGTTTCGACAGCAACCGGGGAACTAATGGTGGTGGCGCCGTTAACAATGGGTTCAGCAACACCACAGGCTCCTCCATCATGAATTTCAATAATTGCAAGTTCACCAACAACCTTTGCCACAACGATGCAACGCTTGGGTCGGGAGGTGCCTACCAGTCGCAGGCTTCAGGCTTTGATGCCAATTTCACCAATTGTGTGATGGACGGGAACCGAGCAATGGGAACAGCCGACGATGGTGGTGGTGCCCTCATGATATACAGAGGGCAAGTAACTCTTGTCAATACCACCATTGCCAACAGTGTTACTGCCACGCATGGCAGTGTGGTTAGCTTGTATTACCCAGAGGCATCCGTGAGTATCAAGAACTGCATCTTCTGGAACAATTCCGAGGCAAGTGGGGATGATATTTTTAACAACAACAATGGCATCGTCAATGTAGAATACAGCCTTTTCCAAGAAGCTGCCTGTCCCACCGGAGTAACCTGCGGCGATGGCATGCTATACGACACCGACCCGCTTTTTGTCAGCTTGCTAGGTGGCGACCTTCATTTGCAGCCCTGCTCGCCCGCCATTGATACCGCCACGGCCACAGGTGCCCCGGTCACGGATTATGACTACAATGCAAGGGTGGACGCAAGGTATGCTGGCCTCCTTGTGGACATGGGCGCTTTTGAGTACCAAAGCGATATTGACGTGGACAATGATGGCGTTGCCGATTGCTTGGACAACTGTGTGGATATTTACAACCCCGTACAGGAAGATACGGACGAAGATGGGATCGGCGACGTCTGCGATGCCTGCACCGAACCGAGCATCACCCTGCCCGCTAATGGGTTTGCCACGGTCGCTTGTCCAGCGCAAGCAACAATGCCAACCCCGCCCAACGGCACCGACCAGCACGGACAGCCCGTTGCGCCGAGCAGTGGCCCGGTCGTCACGAACTTGCCAGCCCCATTGACCTGCGAGGGCACGAAAACCTACACTTGGACTTATACGGATTGTGATGGCAATGACTACACCTGGAGTTTCACTTACACCATTGAGCGCAACGATTTCACGGTTCCTGCCAACGGCAGTGCGACCGTCTCATGTGCGTCGCAGATTGTCCAGCCCATACCGCCCATCGTATCTGATAACTGCGGCCAGCTCTTGAACTCTGTCGGCCCTGTCATCAGCGCCACGCCCGCCTGCGAGGGCACCAAGACCTATACCTGGACTTACACAGATTGCGAGGGCAATAGCCACCCGTGGGTGTTCACGTACACCATCGAGCGGAACGACTTTAGCGTTCCGGCAAACGGCTCGGCCACTGTCGCCTGCCCTGCACAGGCAACCACGCCTGTGCCGCCTGTAGTCCTGAGTGACTGTGGCGAAACGATAGTGCCGACAGTCCCGGTCATCAGCACCACACCCGCCTGCGAAGGCACGAAGACCTACACGTGGACCTACACCGACTGCGAGGGCAACAGCCATCCTTGGGTCTTCACCTACACCATCGAGCGGAACGACTTCACCGTCCCTGCAAACGGTTCTGCGACAGTAGCCTGCCCGGCAGCCGCCAACGTGCAGCCAACACCGCCAACGGTTTTGAGCAACTGTGGCGAAACAATAACGCCGACAGGCCCGGTCATCAGTTCCACGCCTGCTTGCGAGGGCACGAAGACCTACACCTGGACCTACACCGACTGTGAAGGCAACAGCCACCCGTGGGTTTTCACCTACACCATTGAGCGGAACGACTTCACCGTCCCTGCAAACGGTTCTGCGACAGTAGCCTGCCCGGCAGCCGCCAACGTGCAGCCCGTTCCGCCAACGGTTTTGAGCAACTGCGGCGAAACGATTGTGCCAACTGGCCCGGTCATCAGCGCAACGCCTGCTTGCGAGGGCACGAAGACCTACACCTGGACTTACACGGATTGTGAGGGCAACAGCCATCCTTGGGTGTTCACTTACACCATCGAGCGGAACGACTTTGCCGTTCCGGCAAATGGCTCGGCAACGGTCGCCTGCCCTGCGCTGGCCACCACGCCTGTGCCGCCCGTGGTACTGAGCGACTGCGGCGAAACAATCACGCCAACAGGCCCGGTCATCGGTGCAACGCCAGTTTGCGAAGGCACGAAGACCTACACTTGGACGTACACTGACTGCGAAGGGAACAGCCATCCTTGGGTGTTCACCTACACCATCGAGCGGAACGACTTCACCGTTCCAGCAAACGGCTCGGCAACGGTCGCCTGCCCTGCGCTGGCCACCACGCCTGTGCCGCCCGTGGTACTGAGCGACTGCGGCGAGACGATTGTGCCAACAGGCCCGGTCATCGGTGCAACGCCAGTTTGCGAAGGCACGAAGACCTACACTTGGACGTACACTGACTGCGAAGGGAACAGCCATCCTTGGGTGTTCACCTACACCATCGAGCGGAACGACTTCACCGTTCCAGCAAACGGCTCGGCAACGGTCGCCTGCCCTGCGCTGGCCACCACGCCTGTGCCGCCCGTGGTACTGAGCGACTGCGGCGAAACGATAGTGCCGACAGGCCCGGTCATCGGAGCCACGCCTGCCTGCGAGGGCACGAAGACCTACACCTGGACGTACACCGATTGCGAGGGCAACACCCACCCGTGGGTGTTCACGTACACCATCGAGCGGAACGACTTTAGCGTTCCGGCAAACGGTTCTGCGACGGTCGCTTGCCCAGCCTTGGCCACACAGCCCACACCGCCAACGGTATTGAGCGACTGTGGCGAAACAATTGAGCCGACAGGCCCCGTCATTGGTGCCACGCCTGTTTGCGAAGGCACGAAGACCTACACCTGGACGTACACCGACTGCGAGGGCAACACGCACCCTTGGGTCTTCACCTACACGATAGAAAGGAATGATTTTTCCGTTCCTGCCAACGGTGCTGCGACGGTCGCTTGCCCTGCCTTGGCCACGCAACCCACACCGCCAACGGTTTTGAGCGATTGCGGCGAAACAATCACACCAACAGGCCCCGTGGTGAGCGCCACGCCACTTTGCGAAGGCACGAAGACCTACACCTGGACGTACACCGACTGCGAGGGCAACACGCACCCTTGGGTCTTCACCTACACGATAGAAAGGAATGATTTTTCCGTTCCTGTCAACGGTGCTGCGACGGTCGCTTGCCCTGCCTTGGCCACGCAACCCACACCGCCAACGGTTTTGAGCGACTGCGGCGAAACAATTGTGCCGACAGGCCCCGTCATTGGTGCCACGCCTGTTTGCGAAGGCACGAAGACGTACACCTGGACCTACACCGACTGCGAGGGCAACTCCCATCCGTGGGTGTTCACTTACACCATCGAGCGGAACGACTTTGCCGTTCCGGCAAATGGTGCTGCGACGGTCGCCTGCCCAGCAGCGGCCAATGTGCCGCCCGTTCCACCGACCGTTTTGAGTGATTGCGGCGAAATAATCACACCAACTGGCCCCGTGGTTAGCGCCACTCCGGACTGCGAGGGTACGAAGACCTACACTTGGACTTACACCGATTGCGAGGGCAACAGCCATCCATGGGTTTTCACCTACACCATCGAGCGTGTGCCGTTCACCATCAGCACGCCGAATGGTACTGCCACCGTAGCCTGCCCTGCGCTCGCCACGCAGCCTGTGCCACCCACAGTGACGAGCAACTGTGGTGAGGTGCTGACGCCCACTGGCCCGGTCATCTCTAATAACCCGAACCCGCTGACCTGCGAGGGGACGAGGGTTTACACCTGGACCTACACGGACTGCGAGGGGAACACGGCAAGTTGGAGCTTCACCTACACCATCGAGCGGAACCCGTTCACCGTTCCGGCCAATGGCGCTGCGACCGTTTCCTGCCCGGCGCTCGCCACACAGCCGACTCCACCGACGGTGACGAGCAACTGCGGCGAGGTGCTGACGCCGACCGGCCCGGTCATTGTCAACAATCCGAACCCTTTGACCTGCGAAGGTACCCGTACCTATGCTTGGACATATACTGATTGCGAGGGGAACACGGCCACCTGGAGTTTCATCTACACTATCGAACGCCAGCCGTTCGGCGTGCCCGCCAATGGCGGGGCCACGGTCTCCTGCTCCGACCAGACAGACGTGCAGCCAGTGCCGCCCGTTGTGACGAGCAACTGCGGCGAGGTATTGACCCCAGTCGTCACCTCAACGTCCAAACCCGGCTGCGAGGGCAACCGCAATTGGAATTTTACCTACACGGATTGCGAGGGTAACACCGCTACTTGGGTGTTTATTTACACTGTTGAATATCAAGACTTTAGCATACCTGCCAGCGAGGAGTTCTATGTGGAATGCCCACTGAACATCGAGCTGCCCACGCTGCCCGTTGTTTACGACAATTGCGGCAAACTGCTGAACCCGACCGGCCCGGTCACCACCAGCACGGATGGCCCGACTGGCTGCGAGACGGTACGCAAGTTCGAATGGACCTACAAGGACTGCGAGGGCAACGCCCATGTTTGGAGCGTGACCTACCACTTCGAATACACTGCCGACTTCTTCGTTTACCCAGACCAGGTGGACTATGTGCCCTGCCTAGACTATGCACAGCCGCCTGTTCCTCCGACCATCTACGGCATCTGCGGCGAGGAAATTCAGGTGACCGGCCCGGTCGTCACGGAGGAAATCTCCGAAGAGGGCTGCTCCGGCGTGCGGACATTCACCTACACCTACACGGACTGCGGCGGCCACTCGCACCCCTGGAGCTTCACCTATTTTGCGGATGACAACGAGCCGCCGACGGGCTTCTGCCCAAGCGGGACGGTGTTCAACGTGGACGAGACCGGGCTGGACTGCATACAGGACGTGCCCTGCCCTGAGAGCCACGATTTTTCACAGAAAATCCACGAGCTGCTTGCCGCAGGTCATATCCACGACTTGTGCAGCGGGGACGACCTAGTGGTGACGCTCGACAGTTGGTCGGCGCTGTGGGACTGTTCGGATCCTGACGGAGACGGCCAGTTCACCTTCGGGCGGACGTTCTACTTCAGCATCGCCGACCAGTGCGGCAACGAGATGCCGGAACTTTGCTCGGTCACCTACTCCGGCAACTGCCAGCCAATCACGGCATTTGCGCAAGCCGATTGGGGATTGGAGAACGAGACCAGCAATATTGACCTGCTCACGATACAGCACCTTTTGGACAACTACGGCCCATTGACTGTAGGCGGCCCGCACCGCTCGCTGACGCTGACCGATGCGCAATGTCTGGCAAACCTACTGCCTGAGCAGGGGACGTCCAGTTTGCTGTCGGACTGCCACCAGTTGAACTGCACGGGCTGCAACGTGGTAGGCCCGCTGGGCATGAAGAACACGCTGGCGGCGAACACCATTGCGCTGCTGATGAGCATGCGGTACAGCGTGGCCTTCAATGGGGCGACGATGCAGGGGATGCAGTCGCTTAGCCTCGGCTGCCTGACGCTGGACGCAAGTCTCTACGCCTGCCCGCCTGGCGGAAGCTGCTACCTGCACCTGTACGGCAGCAACGGCCTGGAGTACCAGTACCCCTACACGCTGGGCGGCCTGCTGGCGATGGTGAACGCCTACCTCGACGGCGGCATCCCGATGACGGACGGCCAGTCAGGTGCCTACGCAACGGCGCTAAACAACGCCTTGAATGTGGTGACGGTGCAGTACGGCGGGTCGGCTCCACCGGTTGCTTGTAGCACAGGCCCTGGTGTGCAGTCTGCCCCAGTGACAAACAAGTCGCTGCCGACCGCTGGGCCGAAGGTGGATGGGGCCTTGAGCTTGAGCCTGGCACCGAACCCGACCAGCGGCAGGGTGAATGTGAAACTCACTGGGCTGGCCGAGGCCCAAGAGGTGAAAATGGAAATACACAATATGTTGGGCCAGCTCGTGCTGAGCAAAGACCTTGGCCAAACTAAAATCGTTGACGAACAAATGGATTTATATAGACTCGGCAGCGGCATGTACATCGTCAGCGTGAGGGCTGGCGGACAGCGCTTCGAGCAGAAGCTGGTGGTTGAGCGGGAGCGGTAATTGACAGCTTCCCTGCAATCGAATCGGATAAAACAGAGGTGGCAGCGGTCAACGCTGCTGCCTCTTGTTTTTTAACTAGGTGCTACATCTCGCAAACGGCCAACTGGCAGGCATCGGCTCCTTCCTCCGGCTGCCAGAGGTAGATTTTGCGAAGCTGGAAATTGATAGCTACTTTGTAATCCTTCAAAAATTGCACACCGAGAAGACCGTGCAGTTCGACTGGAAGTTCAGCGGAAACAGATTTCAAATCCGTCAAGATGATTTCCAGTTTTTCGAGGGGCAGGCCTCCGATGTTTACGTCGTGGACATAGCCTTTTTCTTGTCTTCTTCCCGCACATGAAATACCCGCCAGACGGAGCATCCCGATAGGTTCAAATCGCTGGAGGTCGAGCATTTCGGGCTGAAGTAGGTTGCGCTCCGAACCAGAGTCAATGCCCATGCGCACCAGCTTATCGCCGAGCCGCATTTCGAGGTAGGGGATGTGGCCGCTCATCTTGAAATCGAAGGCATTGGCGGAGGCGTAGGGGCCGTCAGGCCTTTTGTTGCCGTTTTTGCCCAACCTAAAAAGCATGATTTGCTGGCTTTCAAAATCGAACTGCAACTCGAAATCCTTCAGTACGCTGTAGCCGATGATGCCAGCGATGGGCAGTTTTTTCACCTGCTCCAAGGCACTCAGGTCGAGCACGAGCGCTAGGTCGCATGCGATATTTACGCCAGCGATTTCGACTTGCTGCTCAACGATGTGTTGCACCGTCATCACTTCGCCGTAGAGTCCCACGACCTCCGAACGTTTCTCCTTTCCGATGAAATAGCGGCTGTTCAGCATGAGGGCGGAGGCACCTGTGTCGAACAGGAAGGTGCCGGATTGGCCGTTCACGGCTGCCTCTATGAACATGGCATTGCCAACAAATCTGAACGGGAAAGCGATGGGCTTCTCTGTTGCAAAAAGACTTTGGCTGGCGGCCAATAGATTTAAGGTGATGAATAAGGTTTTGAAAAAAGCTTGCGCATGGGCAAACGCCTTCCAGGCAAGCTGGGTGCGGGTGTATCCAACTTTCATTTCGGGTGATTTAAAAAATATGAATGGCTAAACTTCGAAGCGTTGCCAATTAAAAAAGCCTTGGCAAGCACAAAGGAACGACCTTCCAACATTGGACGAAACAGCCGGTTTTTAGAACCTGTGTAGTCCGGTCACCGTAAAATTGCAATTGCATTTTTGGTTTTTTGCAGGAAAAAGGGAAGCCTCTGAACACAGGAAGGGGATTGGTCTTTTGCTTTAAACAATTGTCAATTCTTTGTGAAGAAAGTCCATCGCAACTGAATTGGGAGAATTTGGCAAGCCCTGTTTTGGCTAAATAAAATCACACCTGCTGAACGAGCATTGATGTATATGAAAGCAAATGCGGGCGGTGGCAAAATCTTCTTTGCAAACTTGGTTTTTCGGGGCTACTTTCTCGATGGTGTCATCCAGCAACTCACCTGACCAAAGACTTTGAAAACATTGGTGGTTCGGAATTTTATTTTGACCTTTGAGGCAAAATAAATGCTGACGATTTTAGATAGCATTTATTTTTTCGAGGAAAATACCCACCAAATACTGTCAGTATTCAAATTGGTCAATGATTGCTGACTTCCCAAACTGATTTAAGACAAGGCTGCCCAAACTCCTGTACATATCACTTCACGTGGCAGAAGAGCTTTGGCAATTTGGCGTAGCACCTATTTGTAAACAATCTTCCCAACATAAAACTTTTTATTATGAGGTTAAAAATTCTATTCAATTGTGCACTGTGCCTTTTGGCGGTCCTGTTCTTCAGTACCGAGCAATTTGCACAGATTTCAATCCCTAATGCCAGTTTCACGGACGCTCAAGATTTCAGTACGCTTGCCTCTTCAGGTACTTCTTCCACGGTGCCAACGGGCTGGGCTTTTGCTGAGGCGGGTGCGAACCAGAACGCCCTTTACACGGCAGGTACTGGTAGCGGCAATGCAGGCGATACCTACAGTTTTGGCCTTGCGGGCAATTCCGAGCGTGCTTTTGGTGGCTTGCAGAGTGGCAACTTGATACCAACTGTTGGTGTTTGCTATACCAACAATACGGGAGCGGTCATCACTGAGTTGACCGTAAACTACACCGGTGAAACTTGGCGGGTCGGTGCTGCCAGCCGAACCGATGGTATCCAGTTTCAGTACAATCAAAACACCACCGGCATCAGTGGTGCGGGGACTTGGACTTCTTTCCCAAGCCTTGATTATTTCAACCCGGGCCAAGCAACTGGCTCTGGTACGATGCAGCACTCAGCACTCATCTCCGCACCTATTACGGGCTTGAGCATCCAACCGGGTGCCACGTTCTGCTTCCGCTGGGTTGACTTCAATGCCACGGGCGCTGATGATGGAATCGGGGTGGATGATTACAGCCTGACCAATATCATAGCGCCCAGTCCCTGTGCCTCTATCACCACCTTACCATGTAACACCGCTGTAGCCCCCTCGCTTACCGGCAGCGGCCTATGGAACACTTCCTTCTGCGGTAATTCCACGCTGGGTAGTGAGGTGATATACAGTTTCACCCCGACGAGCACGGGCGTGCATACCCTTATCATCAATGGCGTAGGCGGCGATCCTGTCGACTTTGGCTACAAAGCGGCGTCCGGCGGCTGTTCATCCAGCGGCTGGAACTGTATTGGTACTTCTACGGGTACGAGCTTTTTCACGTTTGGCCCGCTGACGGCTGGCGTGGAGTATTATATTTTGTTGGACGCACATACGACTGTTTTTTCAGCGCAAAATTTCGAGATAAACTGCGCCCCTGTGCCTGCCAACGACCTTTGTTCCAATGCCATTACCATTCCTGCGGCCACTGGCAATATTTGTGGGACAACCCTTGGTGCCAATCCGGACATCCCCAATAGTGGTGCGAATTGCGGAACCAGCGCAGATGGATTTGGTGCCGGTGTTTGGTACACCTTCCAAGGAACTGGCCAGACCTGGGACTTCTTCTTCCCACAACAAGGCGAAGACTGGGACCCTGAAGTGAACGTGTATTCCGGCACTTGTGGTTCACTAACTTGCGTCACAGGTGACGATGACAGTGGCGGAGGGCTTAGTGCTCAATTCTCTGTGAATTCCGTGTCAGGCACTACTTACTATGTCTATGTTCACCCTGCTGATGATTTTGGGAACGGCACTTCTGATTTCTGTTTTGATGTCACCCTATCTGGAACACCTCCAGTGGTGCTGACCTGCCCGACCAATACAACTGTAGCTGCTTGTCAAACACAGGCCGCTGTGAACGCTGCTTTCGCTACTTGGCTCGCAACGGCCAGTGGCACGGGTGGCTGCAACGGTGTTTTGACGAACAACAACACGGGTGCACCTTCGGCGTGTGGCGGCTCTACGACTGTTACCTTTACTTATACCAGTACTTGTGCGCCTTTGACGACGACATGTCAAGCGACCTTTACCGTGGCTGCGCCTCCGGGCGTTGAATTGAATTGCCCAATCAATACCACGATTGGTGCTTGCCAAACCCAGGCAGCGGTCAATGCACAGTTCAATGCTTGGCTGGGTAGCGCCTCTGCCAGCGGTGGCTGCAACGGCGTTTTGACCAACAACAACACGGGCGCACCACCTGCTTGCGGTGGTTCAACGACCGTGACCTTCACCTACACGAGTACCTGTGCACCGCTGACCACAACTTGCCAAGCTACCTTCACGGTGCCTGCTGCGCCAACGGTGATACTGACTTGCCCAACCAACACGACAGCAGCCGCTTGCCAAACACAGGCAGCAATCAATACCGCCTTCGCCACATGGTTGGCTACGGCTACTGCCAGCGGCGGTTGCAACGGCGTTTTGACCAACAACAACACGGGCGCACCGTCTGCCTGTGGCGGTTCGACAACGGTGACTTTCACCTACACGAGCACCTGTGCACCGCTGACCACTACTTGCCAAGCTACCTTCACGGTGACTGCTGCACCAACGGTGATACTTACCTGCCCAACCAATACGACAGCTGCCGCTTGCCAGTCCCAAACGACGGTGGACTCACTCTTTGGCAATTGGCTTGCCACGGCCACGGCCAGCGGCGGCTGCAACGGCGTTTTGACCAACAACAACACAGGTGCCCCATCGGCAGGTGGCGGTTCCACGACCGTGACATTCACCTACACGAGCACCTGTGCACCAACTACCACTACCTGCCAAGCGACTTTTACGGTAGCGGCAGCTCCTCCTGTGGTGCTGACCTGTCCGATAAACACAACAGTAGCCGCTTGCCAAACGCAAGCAGCGGTGAATGCGCAATTTGCAGCGTGGTTGGCGACTGCCTCGGCTAGTGGCGGTTGCAACGGTGTTTTGACCAACAACAACACAGGCGCACCATCGGCTTGCGGCGGTTCGACTACCGTCACTTTCACGTACACAAGCACCGCGGCACCAACCACAACTACGTGCCAAGCAACTTTCACAGTTGCTGCAGCGCCACCAGTGATGCTGACTTGCACAGCGAATCTAACGGTAGCAAGTTGCCAAACGCAAGCAGCCATTAATGCGCAGTTTGCGTCATGGCTGTCTTTAACATCAGGTACAGGCGGCTGCAACGGTGTTTTGACAAACAACAACACAGGTGCACCATCGGCTTGCGGCGGTTCGACAACGGTGACTTTCACCTACACAAGTAGCTGCGCACCTACAACTACCACTTGCCAGTCAACTTTCACGGTGGCTGCTTCTACGCCAGTGGTGTTGAATTGTCCAGTGCCTACTACGGCAAGTGCATGCTTGACGCAAGCGCAATTGAATACTGCTTACAGCACTTGGCTTGCTTCAGCCACGACTTCTGGTGGCTGTGGTGGCACCATCACCAACAACGCACCTGCCGCACCGCTGATTTGCAGCGCAACTGCTCAGACGGTCACCGTGACTTTCTCTGTGACCAATGCTTGCACAGGCGTAGCGACTACCTGTACCTCTACCTTCACCGTGCCAGCATACCCAGATTTCACGGTGCCTGCAAACGGTGCTACTACCGTTTCTTGCCCATCGCAGATTACACAGCCTACGCCTCCAACGATTTTGGATGCTTGCAGTAAAGTGTTGACGCCAACAGGCCCGGTCATCGTGAACAACCCGAACCCGATAACCTGTGAAGGTACCCGCACTTACACTTGGACTTACACGGATTGCTCCGGCCATGTGAAAACTTGGAGCCATGTCGTCACAGTGGAACGCCAGCCATTCGGCGTGCCCACGAATGGCGGTACCACGGTGTCATGTCCTGACCTTTCCGATGTGCAGCCAGCAGCGCCAGTCGTCACCAGCAACTGCGGTGAAGTATTGACGCCAGTCGTCACTTCCTCCCCAAAACTTGGCTGTGAGGGCAACCGTAACTGGTACTTTACCTACACGGACTGTGAGGGCAATACTGCTACTTGGACGTTTATCTATACGGTTGAATACCAGGACTTTACGGTTCCTGCCAGCGAGGTGGTAACCATGAACTGCCCAATCAACATCATGGAGCCTACACCTCCAACCGTGGTGGATGCATGTGGTAAAACCTTGACGCCAACTGGCCCAGTTGTCACGAAGACCAATAATGCCAACGGCTGCGAAGGAGTCAGGAAATACGAATGGACTTACAAGGATTGCGAAGGCAATACCCACACTTGGAGCAAGACCTTTAATTTTGAGTACGAAGGCGATTTCTTCGTTTACCCTGACGGGGAAACCCAAGTGGGCTGCCTTGACTACGCCCAATTCCCGCCTGTGCCACCTACGGTTTATGGCATTTGCGGCGAAGAAGTTTTTGCGTCAGGTCCTGTCGTTACTGAGAATATTGACCCGAACGGTTGCAGCGGTACTCGCAAGTTTACGTTCACCTACACCGACTGCGGCGGCAACAGCCATCCTTGGAGCTTCACCTACCATGCTGTTGATAACGAGCCACCAGTTGGCAACTGCCCCGGCGGTTCGCTCACCAACAGCGTGGATGAAACAAACCTGGATTGCATCGAAGAAGTACCTTGCCCCGGCGATTATGATTTCAGCTTGAAAATCCAGCAATTGTTGGCCGCAGGCGATATTCACGACCTTTGCAGCGGTGACGACCTCGTCGTTGAACTTGACAGTTGGACGGCATTGTGGCAGTGCTCTGACCCTGATGGCGATGGCAACTACACATTTGGGCGTACCTTCTACTTCAGCATCGCCGACAAGTGTGGCAACCTGTTCCCCGACCTTTGCAGCGTGACCTACTCCGGCAGTTGTTTGCCACTGGAGACTTACCCGCAGGGTGAGTGGGGCAATGCAGGCGGCGAGCCAGGCAACACACTGCCAGGTGGCCCGACTGACATTCAGGTTATCACCACACTGCTGGGCCAAGGCCCACTAATCATCGGCGGTACGCACCGTTCGATTACCCTCACAGATGCCCAGTGCCTCGTGAACTTGGTGCCTGGCGTGGGCAACCCTGACTTTTTGGGCAACTGCCAGCAGACGAACTGCGTCGGCTGCAACCCTGCTGGCCCAATCGGCATGAAGAACGTTTTGGCGACGAACACCATCGCCCTTGAGCTGAACATGCGTTTCAACGTTGAATACAACGACTTGATGTTGAATGCTATTCGTGCGCAGGGTCTTGGCTGTCTGGCGATTGACCCGAACATCGTTTATTGCATCGAAAACGATAACTGCAAGCTGCGGATTTTCGAATCGAACGGCACGGCGCATACATTCCCCTACACATTGGGTGGCTTGCTTGACCTGAGCAACCTTTTCCTCGATGGCGGTTGGAGTTTCACGGCTGGCCAGAAGTACATTTACGCAGCAGCCATCAACAACACCTTGAACCTCGTGAACGGTTACTGGCACAACGGCGTGACGCCGACGGCTTGCGACCAAAGCGCAGGTGTGTCCAGCCCAATCGTTGTTGACAACCACAAAGTGCCGACGGTGGCCAGCAAGGCCCAGTCGCTTGAATTTACCATGTCGCCAAACCCAGCCAGCAGCGAAGTCAGCTTCAGGTTGGACGGCATGTCCGAGCGTCAAGACGTTCAGTTGGAGATGTACAATGCCATTGGGCAGCAAGTGCTCAGCCGCAAGTTCGATCAGGTTTCCAGCCTGAACGAGCTGGTGAACACGAGCCAGTTCCGCAGTGGTGTTTACTTCGTAAAACTGAAAGTTGGCGAAGTTCGCATCGAGCAAAAATTGGTGATCAGCCAAAACTGATAACCCACCAAGGTTTTTTACCTTGACAAAATGAGCGGCAGCTACCCGAAGTCGGGTGGCTGCCGTTTTTTTATTTTGCGCTAAAAAACCCTGCCCCAGTGCAGCCCGAAAAGCAAATCGAACTGGAGACGGTTCGTTTGAGCATAAAATTTGCAGGCGAATAAAACATTACCGAGTTACCTGCCCTACTAATTTCCTTTCCAATCCCAGCATCAGCATTGATTTCCTAAACGATTCACTTGTCGTGCAGCGCCATATTGACATGTACGCTAGTGTCCAAAAAATTGGTACTCGGATGAAAAAAACTAGACTGACCCTTGCAGCGTTTGCCCTGTTTTTGTTGCCAGCACTTTCATTTTCCCAAAAATACTGGGAGGTAAGTGCCTCGCCAGGCCTAATGAATTATTATGGCGACCTGACGCCGCCGCTTTTCACCATCAAGGAAGTGTACCTTGGTGGACAGGTGAATGTACGTTACTTTTTCGACCGGGAACATGCCGTGCGCCTCAACCTGCTGCGTGGCTCCTTGGCTGGCGACGACCGCAATTTTGACCGCAATTATTTGCGTGGCAACAGTTTTTCGGGGCAACTGACCGAGGTCGCCATCATGGGCGAAATGGATTTCAAAGGCCGCAAGCGTTTCTCCACGAGAACTGGCTACCACAAAATGTCTTCCCTGTACTTGTTTGCAGGTGGTTCGTTGGCCTATTTCAACCCAACCGTCCACTACGGAACCCCGAACAGCGAAGATGTGAACGAGGAATTTCAGAAGTGGCATATTGGGATGCCGATTGGGGGAGGCGTCAGGATTGATGCCAGTGAGAAACTGGTGTTCGGCCTTGAGCTTGGCTATCGTTTCACCATTTCCGACTTTCTGGATGGAACGCAAGCCTCTGGCAACGCTTTCCAAAATGATTCCTATACTTTTGGCGGAGTTTCCGTTGGCTACCGTTTCATCGGCAAGCCGAAAGCCAAGCAAGCTGAGGAAGTGAAAAAAGGCTAGGGACGGGTTGCGCAGCAAAATCTTTTTGAGGAAGGAAAATCTTTTGCCTTATTTTGAACGAAAATTGGAAGGGTGGCGTTTGCTGCTTACATCCTTTACATATTGCGAAGACTATGCAAGCTAGTATCAAGCGAGTTCACATCATCAGTAGGCACAATGAAGGCTGGGCCTTGCTCAAACAAGGGGCTACACGGGCCTTGAAGGTCTATCCCACCAAAGAGGATGCGGTCATAGGCTCTTACCAGTTTTTGCAATTGGGCTACGATTTGGTCATTCACCGCAAAGACGGCTCCGTGGAGCAATACAAAAAAGCGGAGTCAGCGGCCAACGGGGCCGTGGCAGCGCCAAGGGCCGAAAAGCAGTCAGCTTCCAAAAAGAACGGCAGCGGCAAGTAGCTCGCAATTTTTTTTCCAACAAAATTCTTCAAACAACTGAGCCAATCCTCGTGATGCGGCTCTAAAATCCTCACACCTCCCACGCACAATGAGCAGCTTCGACAAGAACGTTTTCATCAATTGTCCCTACGACGATGAATACCTGCCGCTGCTGAAATCCATGATTTTCACCATCAAGGCTTGCGGATTTCACCCTCGTATTGCCTTGGAACGCTTCAATTCGGCGGAAGTCAGGTTGCAAAAAATCAAGCAACTGATTGAAGCATCGTGTTACAGCATCCACGACCTGAGCCGCATCAAATCGAAGAGCGCTGGCGAATATTTCCGCTTGAACATGGCACTGGAACTGGGCATGGACATTGGCTGCCGTGACTACCACCCAAATCCTGATTTCCGTGGGAAAAGGTTGCTGGTGCTTGAAAACGAACGTTTCAGCGTCCAGAAGGGCCTGTCCGACATGTCGTTTGGCGACTGCAAATCGCACGAAGGCAGTGAGGAGAAGCTGATAAAATGCGTCAGGGACTGGTTTTATGAAAACGGCTGCAAGAAAATCAAGCCTTCGTCCGTCATCTGGAACGAGTTCAACGTGTTCATGGCCAATTTGTACGTGGAGAAAAACGCACTTGGCTACAAGGACGAAGA
>Ga0209066_10001150_pt1 | contig 35836 bp, 44 predicted proteins | sample All_14_2_FD_187198 | JGI IMG/M metagenome (GOLD analysis project Ga0209066, IMG submission 187198) | Freshwater microbial communities in response to fracking from Pennsylvania, USA - Allegheny Zone_MetaG_DW_15 (SPAdes) (version 2) ... | reverse complement strand
CGTTAAAGCCGGCGACGGCGGCAAGGGTGGCAGCGTCTATGTGGTTGCCGACCGCAACATCAACACCCTGGTCGACTATCGCTACACCCGCAAATTCCTCGGCCAGCGCGGCGAGAACGGCGGCAGCGCCGACTGCTACGGCAAGGGTGGTGACGACATCATCCTGCGCATGCCGGTCGGCACCGTCATCAGCGACCTCAACACCGGCGAAATCCTCGCCGACCTCGACGTACACGATAAAAAAGTGCTGCTGGCCAGGGGTGGCAAGGGCGGACTCGGCAACACCCATTTCAAGTCGTCGACCAATCGCGCACCACGCCAGTGCACCAAGGGCGACCAGGGCGAAGAATTCGAACTGACGCTGGAACTGCGCGTACTCGCCGACGTCGGCCTGCTCGGCCTGCCCAATGCCGGCAAGAGCACGCTGATCCGCGCCATCTCGGCCGCCCGGCCGAAGGTCGCCGATTATCCTTTCACGACGCTGCACCCGAATCTCGGCGTGGTCCGCGTCGATGCCGAGAAGAGCTTCGTCATGGCCGACGTCCCGGGCCTGATCGAGGGCGCCGCCGACGGCGCCGGCCTCGGCATCCGTTTCCTCAAGCACCTGCAGCGCACGCGCATTCTGCTGCACCTGGTCGACATCGCACCGATCGACCCGGACTCCAATCCGGTCAAGGACGCCAAGGCCATCGTCGGCGAATTGATCAAGCACGACCCGGCACTGGCCGACAAGCCGCGCTGGCTGGTCCTCAACAAGCTCGACCTGATCCCGGAAGAAGATCGCGAAAAAGCCATCAAGGACTTCCTCAAGGCCTACAAGAAGGCGACCAAGTACGACGGCCCGGTCTTCCCGATCACCGCCATCACTGGCGAAGGCACCAAGCCGCTGATCTACGCGATTCACGAAGCCCTGGAGCAGATGGCCCGCCCGGAAATCAGCGACGACGAAGACGCCACGGACAACGCCAGCCCCACCGAGGAATAATGAGCCGAACCCGCCTCGCCACCGCCAAGCGCCTCGTCGTCAAGGTCGGCTCGGCACTCGTCACCAACAACGGCAACGGCCTGGATCTGGCAGCCATCGCCGGCTGGGCCCGCCAGATCGCCCTGTTGCGCGCACAGAACCGGGAAATCATCCTCGTCTCTTCCGGCGCCGTCGCCTGCGGCGTCCAGCGCCTGGGCTGGGGTCGCCGACCGAAGAACGTGCACGAAAAACAGGCCGCCGCCGCCGTCGGCCAGGCCGGGCTGGTCGAAGTCTATGAAGCCGCGTTCAGCAAGCACGGCCTGCACACCGCGCAGATCCTGCTGACCCACGACGATCTGGCCGACCGCAAGCGCTACCTGAACGCCCGCTCGACGCTCAATACGCTGCTCGCCCTTGGCGTCGTTCCGATCATCAACGAAAACGACACGGTGATCACCGACGAGATCAAGTTCGGCGACAACGACACCCTCGGCGCTCTGGTCGCCAATCTGATCGAAGCCGACGCCCTGATCATCCTGACCGACCAGCAAGGCCTGTACACCGCCGACCCGCGCAAGGACCCGACCGCCACGCTGATCCACCAGGCCACGGCCGGCGACCCCGCACTTGAAGCCATGGCTGGTGGCGCCGGTAGCCGCGTCGGCACCGGCGGCATGATCACCAAGATCATCGCCGCCAAACGCGCCGCCCGCAGTGGCGCCGACACCGTCATCGCCAGCGGCCACGAAGCCGACCCCATCCTGCGCCTGGCCGGCGGTGAAGCCATCGGCACACTGCTCGTCTCGCAAACCCCGGCGCTGGCAGCGCGCAAGCAGTGGCTGGCCGATCACCTGCAACTGGCCGGCCGCCTGATCCTCGACAATGGTGCGGTCAACGCCCTGAAATCAGGAAAAAGCCTGCTGCCCATCGGCGTCACCGCCATTGAAGGCGAGTTCGAACGCGGCGCCGCCGTCGCCTGCATGACCCCGGACGGCCACGAAATCGCCCGCGGCCTGTGCAACTACGGCAGCGGCGAAGCCCGCCTGATCGCCCGCAGGGCGACCACAGAAATCGAAGGCATCCTCGGTTACATTGAGGAGCCGGAAATGATCCACCGGGACAACCTGATACTGGGCTGAAGCAAACCCACAAACAGGGTGGCACGATCAAGCCTTCAGCATCACTGATTATTACCCCTGCCTGCACTGCACACTCTGCTAGAATTGCGATCGCTCTTCAGCGACCCCAAGAACCCAATGACGATCAAGGGCTTTTTTGTGCGCTCACCCACCGGCACCACCAGATTCACCCAACGCCCGATTCAACTCCTCGTTCTGGGCGCCGGCCTTGCGGCTGTTTTCGCAACAGCCATTGCAGTCGCCCCCGGCAACGATGGCGTCTTGAGGCAAACCGTCGTCGAAACACTGGAGATCACCACTCCGCTGGTGCTCGACAACACTGCGCAGACTTTTTTCTCGGAAGCCCGCATACAACGCGGTGACACCATGCAACGCCTGCTCGGCAGACTGAACATTGTCGATGCGGAAGCCGCCACCTTCCTTCGCACATCACCTCTGACCTCAGTGATGCGCAAGGAGTTCATTGCCGGACGAAGCGTCTCTGCCAGCTCTACCGGCGACGGCAAGTTACTCAGCCTTTACTTTCCGCTCGGCGACAAAGAGACGGCGCTGACCGTCAAACACACCGGCACGGAACTCACCGCCGAAACCGTTGCCGAGCGCCCGGAAATTCATATTGAAACCAAGACTGCACGGATAGACAGCTCACTTTTTGGCGCCACCGATAGCGCAGGCATTCCGGACGGTGTCGCCATGCAGATGGCCGAAATTTTTGGCAGCGAAATTGATTTCCACAGAGATCTACGCAAAGGCGACCGTTTCACCGTTAGTTACGAGATGCGCTATCTGCGCGGCCAACCAACACGCAGTGGCAAGATAATGGCCGCCGAATTCATCAACGATAGCCAAACCCACCGGGCAGTCTGGTTCGACCAAGGGAATGATCAAGGCGAATACCTGACCCCGGAAGGCAAACCGGTGAAAAAAGCCTTCCTGCGCTCACCACTCGAGTTTTCCAGAATCAGCTCGGGATTCAGCCAGCGCTTTCACCCCATCCTGAAAACATGGCGGGCGCACCGAGGAGTTGATTACGCAGCCCCAACGGGAACCTCCATTCGGGCAACAGCCAACGCCAGCGTCGACTTCGTAGGCACCCAGCGCGGCTACGGCAATACTGTCATCCTCAAGCACGACAACAAGCACACCACGCTCTACGCCCACCTGTCAAAATTCCGCAGCGGCCTGCGCAAGGGAGAGCGCATCAAGCAAGGCGACACCATTGGCTACGTTGGACAGACCGGCTGGGCCACCGGCCCGCATCTTCATTACGAATTCAGAATCAACAACCAGCCAGTAAACCCCCTTTCGGCGAAGCTGCCGATCAGCACCGCCAGTCTTGATGCAAGACAACTGGCACTATTCAGGCAGCAAAGTGCCGCCCGACTTACCCCACTGGAACGGCTGAACGAATCCAGCATCGCCTACCTGGAATAAGGCGTAAAAAAGAGGACGGTTTTTGCACCCGTCCTCTTTTTTCAATCCCGTTGCTTATCCTCAAGCCGAAAACGACGACCCACAGCCACAGGTAGACGTTGCATTCGGGTTGCGAATAACGAACTGAGAGCCTTCCAGCCCTTCGGTATAGTCGATTTCGGCCCCCACAAGATACTGATAGCTCATCGGATCAATCAGCAACTGCACACCATTTTTTTCCATTGTGGTGTCATCCTCGGCAACCTCCTCATCGAAGGTAAAACCGTACTGAAAGCCCGAGCAACCGCCGCCGGTAACAAAAACACGCAATTTCAGGTCGGCATTACCTTCCTCTTCAATCAATTCCTTTACCTTGTTAGCAGCACTATCAGTAAAGACAATCGGCGAAAGATTTTCAGCAACAGCATTCATGGAGCACTCCTAAGTATTCGTTCAAAAATTGAAGCTTGCAACAAGCCCGTTCCTGCAAATTAGTCCGTCATCGGCGCTTTTGGTTCCATAACAACCTTCTGATCGTGCACCAAACGCCCCTCAATTACCGCCCCCTGATGCATCTCTATCGACGCATAGGCGACATCACCAATAATTCTTGCTTTCGGCTGCATCTCTAGCGTTTCCGTTACTGAGACAGGCCCAACAACAGTACCATTCAACACCAGATGCGCCACCGAGACAGCCCCCTCGATACGTGCTTGATCACTGACCACCAGGGTTGAGGACGACGCCCCCGGGACAGCCTCAACGCTGCCACGAACCTCACCGTCCACACGCAAGCCCCCACTGAAACGAATCTTGCCTTCGATGCTGGTACCGACACCAATCAAGCTGTCTATTCTGGCCTGGGCGCCAGCGGGATTTCTTTTTCCAAACATCAAGACTCCTTAGTTCAGCGGCAAATACGGCAGCAGAAAATCAGTAATTACAAACTCGCAAGCTGCTTCGCCACAAGTTTACCACCCTGAAACAAGCGCGCCTCGACCGAGATCAAAGTTGCACCCGCAGGCAACTCAATCAATCCCTCGCGCCGGAGAAAATGCAGCACCTCGACAACAGCCCCTTTACCCTCGGGCAGAACCAGTTGCTGCGATGTACCGTCCGGCAACCTGAACACAGCAAGCACTTCATACGTGCCACGAAATCCAGAACCGCGCTGTGCTGATTGAAAAGCCAACAGCAGACGAAAGCGATAGCGCGTCGAGGCCTCAGACAGCACCCGAAAGCTTTCAATTCGAGCCTGCGCCTCCTGCCCAGCTACAGGGATCAATCGCTCAAAAATGAGCATATCTTCCTTGAGCGCCGCATTTTCCGATTCCAACTCCTGAATTCGGGCGATCAATTGCTGCTGCGCCGCCCGCTCCATGCTTACTGCATTTTGCCCGGTGCCAACAGCCGACCGCAACATGGACAACTCTCCTTGTTGCACCTGCAACTGTTCCCGCAATTCAGCCAACTGCGCATCACCCATGAAACCAGCGGAGTGAAAAAACCATGCTGTCGCAAAAACAAGGACAACCCCAACGGCACAAGCAAATAATAGCCACGGACGCGGCAAAACACTGCGCACGACAACACGCGGGGCCGAAATTCCGAATCGGCGCCGGAAGCGTTTCAAACGCAAGCTCACAGCGGGAGTTGGCATAGAAAAACACAAAGGTGGGCGACAGAAGATGCCCTGCAGCGCAAAGCATGAAGCACCCAATATAGCAGGGGCACCAATAATAGCCCGATGCCCGCAAACAAAAAAGCCGCCCAAAGGCGGCTTTTTCCTGAGCGAAAAATCAACGCTTGGAGAACTGCTTCCGGCGACGAGCCTTGTGGAAACCCACCTTCTTACGTTCGACCTCACGTGCATCACGGGTAACGAACCCAGCCTTCGACAACGCCGGCTTCAGCGCTGCGTCGTATTCGATGAGCGCGCGGGTTATACCGTGACGGACAGCACCAGCCTGACCAGATTCGCCACCACCGGTAACATTAACCTTGATGTCAAAACCATTGAGTTGCTCAACCAGCGCAAGCGGCTGACGAACAATCATGCGCCCGGTTTCACGCGAGAAAAACTGGTCAACCGGCTTGCCATTGACAACGATGGCACCCGAACCACGCTTCATGAAAACACGAGCAACGGCGCTCTTGCGACGACCGGTACCGTAAAAATAACTTTCTGCCATGATGACCCCTTAGATTTCCAGAGCCTTCGGCTGCTGGGCGGTGTGAGGATGCTGATCGCCGGCATAGCACTTAAGCTTCTTCAGCATGGCGTAGCCCAAGGGCCCCTTGGGCAGCATACCCTTGACAGCAGCTTCCAGAGCACGCCCCGGAAAACGTTGCTGCATCTTCTTGAAGTTGGTTTCCTTGATACCGCCGGGATAGCCAGTATGACGATAGTACTTCTTGTCGTCAGCCTTGTTGCCGGTTACGGTGATCTTGTCCACGTTGGTAACGACGATGAAATCGCCGGTATCAACGTGCGGAGTGTAAATAGCCTTGTGCTTGCCACGGAGGCGGCGAGCAATTTCGGTAGCGAGGCGGCCGAGCACCTTGTCTGTGGCGTCTACCACAAACCACTCGCGCTTCACCTCATGTGGCTTGGCGGAAAACGTTTTCATGTGTGTGCCGTCCTGAGAAAATTGGGCGCAGATTTGAGAAAGCCGTGGATTTTAACCACACATATCCACAATGTCAATCAACAAATCACTTTGACTCAACACGCAGACAAAAAAAACGCGGCTCGCTGAGCCGCGTTAAATCCACACCAAAGGAGGAGGGTGGAGGAGACAAATCTGAACTGAAGGCAAAGAGAAGAAAGCCATCACAGTTCGTACGCTTCACATTCTGCCCAAACAAAAGAAGAGACGCAAGACAAATTTGTGCGACGCACAATCGTTTGATAAATGTGCAGATAATATATAATTATCTAATACAGCACATTGAATTTAATAAATATTAAACTAGACTACGAAACATATATCTATTGGTTTAATCCAATAGCACGCCCCAGCCTCACTATCATCCACCACACATTATGCTGCGCCGCAGCAATCCAGGCGCATCGCACAACAGCGTTCCGAATCCGCTAGAATCCAGCGCCAGAACAAGTGGAGATGAACAATGGACTGCACAGTACGATGGATGGGAAATGAAGCCGGAATGTCTTTTGTGGCAGAGACCGGCAGTGGGCATGCGTTCGTTATGGACGGGGCACCGGAAGCCGGCGGGCGAAACCTCGGCCCCCGGCCAATGGAAACCGTACTTGCCGGAGCCGGCGGATGCTCTGCCTTCGACGTCGTCATGATCCTGAAAAAAGGCCGCCAGGCCGTCACTGCCTGCGACGTAAAGCTATCAGCAGAGCGCGCCGAAAGCGACCCGAAGGTCTTCACGAAAATACACTTCCACTATCGCGTCAGAGGCCACCAACTAAAGCCGGAAGCCGTTGCCAGGGCAATCGAACTATCCAAGGAAAAATACTGCTCCGCCTCGATCATGCTGGCAAAATCCGCCGAAATCACTGCCGACTTCGAAATCGTCGAAGGGGCCTGATCAGAAGCGGTAAGCCAACCCGGTCATCACCTTGGCCATTGCCCGCATCCCGAAACGGACGGGCACCGGTAGTTCGGCAGCACCAAAATGCACAGCCATTTCCGCGTGCTGTATTTCGTCGAGGCGCATCTGGTCGACAATGGCCTTGGAACGCTCGTCGTCTTCCGGCAAATCTTCCAGATGACGATTCAAGTGGGCCTCAACCTGACGCTCGGTTTCTGCGAGAAAACCCAGGTTCCACTTGTCGCCTAGCACGCCGGCAACAATACCGAGCGACAATGAGCCCATGTACCAGAGCGGATTCAGCAGACTCTTTCGCCCCCCGAGTTCGCCGATACGCTGCTCGGTCCACGCCAGATGCTCAGTTTCTTCTTCTGCCGCCTTGCGCAAGGCGTCGCGCACGTGGGGCTGCCTTGATGTCAGCGACTGCCCCTGATAGAGAGCCTGCGCGCAGACCTCCCCGCAATGGTTCACCCGCATCAGGCCTGCAGCATGTCGACGCTGCTGATCGCTCAATCCAGCATCAAGCAACTCAGCCCCAGGCACTGGACGCTGACTACGCGCTGGTGCCGCAAGCGTTCGCAACGCCCGATCGATCTCAAGAATCAGAAAATCAATGGACACGACTCACCATACGCTGCGCGAAGGATGACCGCCCTTACGAAGCGCATCAAGCACCTCGGCCACATCCCTGACAATCAAACCACCTGGACAAAAGTAATCGAGGAAAAGTGCCGCATGCTGCCGCGCCGGAGCAACATCGCGGATGCGCTCCCAATTATTGTTTCGCGATTTTGACCACACGCCATCGCGGCGCCCCGAGGCATAGATACGCCGTTCTCGCGTTTCACAACGAATGCCTTCGTAGGTCACATTGCGCGCCCCGCCAGGAGTTTCCACCAGAAGAACGTAGCGCACTACGCCGTCTGCCCCCACCGACAGAGAAGCAGAATCCACAAAAAACTCGTTGCGACTGGCCGCACTGACAAAGAAAGGCAGCATCGATTCCTGCTTTGGCGCAGCCGGCAAGACTACGGCAATCTCCTGCCATTGGCGCGTTTCGTATTCCTCGTCAAAATTGGCCAATGCTGGAAACGCAAGAAACGCTCCGCACGCAACAGATACGAAAAACTTGTTCACAAGCCGCCTCACAGTTTGGCCTCACCGTCCGGAAACACGGGCAGATTCTCACCCTCGACGCCTCGGGGCAATCTCGCCAGGCGGCGGTCCTGTTCAAGAAAACGCACCAACTCATTCAAGGCCTGCTGATAGACCCCGCGCTTGAATTCGATGACTGCATCCAGCGGCACCCAGTAGTCGTTCCAGCGCCAGGCGTCGAACTCCGGTTTCGCCGTGGCACGCAAACTGACATCGCTATCCCGACCTACGAGACGCAATAAAAACCAGATCTGCTTCTGGCCCTTGTAGGAACCGCGCCATTCGCGCTTGATCCATTGATTCGGCACTTCATAACGCAGCCAGCCCTTGGTCCGTCCGAGAATGCGCACGTGCTCGGGACGCAGCCCGACCTCTTCGTGCAGTTCCCGGTACATCGCTTCTTCAGGGGTTTCCCCCCGCTTGATGCCACCTTGTGGAAACTGCCAGGAATGTTCACGTATGCGCTTGCCCCAGAAGACCTCGTTTTTGGCGTTGCAAAGAATGATGCCGACGTTCGGGCGAAAGCCTTCGCGGTCGAGCATAGAAAACCTGCTAAAAATATTGGGTTACCCCGATTCTTTCACAAAGGGCGTCGATACGCAAAAAGGCGGCAAAGAACAGGCTCCGTGTAAAATCCTGTTTTTGCCACGAATTCAAGAGCATCCCATGCGCACTTCGCAGTTCTTCTTCACCACCCTCAAGGAAGCCCCGGCCGACGCCGAAGTCATCAGCCAGAAAATGATGCTGCGTGCCGGCTATATCAAGCGTGCCGCCGCCGGCATTTACACCTGGATGCCACTCGGCCTGCGCGTATTGCGCAAGGTCGAGAACATCGTCCGCGAGGAAATGAACGCCGCCGGCGCACTGGAGTTGCTGATGCCGGCCGTCCAGCCTTTCGAACTGTGGGAAGAATCCGGGCGCGGCCCGGCCTACGGCCCGGAACTGCTGCGCTTCAAGGACCGCCACCAGCGCGATTTCGTCATCGGCCCGACGCACGAGGAAGTGATCACCGACGTCGTCCGCCGCGACGTCAAGAGCTACCGCCAGTTACCGATCCACCTGTACCAGATCCAGACCAAGTTCCGCGACGAGATCCGCCCGCGCTTCGGCGTCATGCGCGGCCGCGAGTTCCTGATGAAGGACGGCTACTCGTTCCACACCTCGTTCGACGATCTGGTACGCGAATACGGCAACATGTACGCGACCTACAGCCGCATCTTCACCCGCCTCGGCCTGAAATTCCGCGCCGTTGCCGCTGACACCGGATCAATTGGCGGCGACGGCTCGCACGAATTCCACGTGCTGGCCGATTCCGGCGAGGACGACATCGCCTTCTGCCCGGATTCAGATTACGCCGCCAACGTCGAGCTGGCCGAGGCGGTCGCCCCGGCTTCGCCGCGTGCAGTGGCCGGCAAGGCAATGGAGAAGATCGCCACCCCGGGCAAGATGGCCTGTGCCGATGTCGCCGCATTTCTGGCGGTCGATATCAGGAACATCGTCAAAACCATCGCTGTCGTCAGCGAGCAGGAAGATGGCGGCAAGAAGTTCGCACTTCTGCTGTTACGTGCCGACCACGAGATGAACGAAATCAAGGCAGGCAAGATTGGCGCACTCGGCACTTTCCGTTTTGCTTCCGACAGTGAAGTCCAGGAAACCCTTGGCTGCATTCCCGGTTTTATCGGCCCGGTTGCGGTCGACCGCGAAAAAGTGGCAATTTTCGCCGACCGTACGGTCGCCGCGATGAGTGATTTCGTCTGTGGCGCCAACGAAGCCGGTTTCCATCTGAGCGGCGTCAATTTCGGCCGCGACCTGCCGGAGCCGGAAGTCTTCGACATCCGTAACGTCGTCGCTGGCGATCCGTCACCGGACGGCAAAGGTGCACTGGAAATCTGTCGCGGCATCGAGGTTGGCCACATCTTCCAGCTACGTACGAAATACGCCAAGGCGCTCAACTGCGCCTTCCTCGATGAGCAGGGCAAGAGCCAGATCATGGAGATGGGATGCTATGGCATCGGCGTCTCGCGCATCGTCGGCGCCGCCATCGAACAGGGCAACGACGAGAAGGGCATCATCCTGCCACCGGCCATCGCCCCGTTCGCCGTCTGCATCGTTCCCATGGGCTACCACAAGAGCGAGGCGGTCAAGGCCGCTGCTGACCAACTCTACGCAGAGCTCAAGCAACTCGGTATCGATGTCGTCCTCGACGACCGCAACGAGCGTCCCGGCGTCATGTTTGCCGACATGGAACTGATCGGCATCCCGCACCGCGTGGTCATCGGTGAGCGCGGCCTGAAGGACGGACAGTTCGAGTACAAGGGCCGCACCGACGCCGAGGCGACAATGGTTGCACAAGGGGAGATCGTCGGCATGCTGCAAGGGAAACTGTGCGCCGCCTGATCGGAACACTGTTGCTGACTTGCTGGGCGTCCGCCGTACTGGCCGGCGCCCAGCAATACGAACCGATGTCGGCCAGCGTCCGGGCAGCCTTGCACGAGGCCGTCTCGGACAGCCGACCACAGGTCAGTTCGTTCAAATCCCCGCTGGAAGCCGCCGACTGGCTGGCCGAGATGTCGAAGCGCCTGGAAAAACGCATTCCGAACCGTGACTATCGCATCGACCTGCTGCGCAGCATCCATTACGAAGCCACCCGTGCCGGCCTGGACCCGCACCTAGTGCTTGGACTGATCCAGGTCGAAAGCGCCTTCCGGAAATACGCCGTGTCATCGGTCGGCGCCCGCGGCTACATGCAGGTCATGCCATTCTGGCTCAAGGTCATCGGCCGGCCGGACGACAACCTGTTCGACCTGCGCACCAACCTGCGCTACGGTTGCACGATCCTGCGCCACTACCTCGACATCGAAAAGGGCGACCTGTTCCGCGCCCTCGGCCGCTACAACGGCAGCTTGGGCAAGGCTGAATATCCCAACATGGTCCGCAGCGCCTGGCAGAACAACTGGGGCTACAGCAAGAACCCCGAACTGGCCAGCAACAGCAACTGATCAGCGGCCGAAACCGCCGCCCATGCCGGGAAGCATGCCCTTCATGCCGCGCATCAGCTTGCCCATGCCGCCCTTGGTGAACTGCTTCATCATTTTCTGCGTCTGCTCGAACTGGTTGAGCAGGCGATTCACGTCCTGGACCTGTACGCCTGCGCCCATGGCAATACGCCGCTTGCGGCTGGCCTTGATCAATTCGGGCTTGGCGCGCTCGGTCGGTGTCATCGAATTGATGATGCCTTCAACCCGCCCGACCATCTTGTTTTCCGCACCAGCCGGCAGCTGACCGGCAGCCTGCGCAATCTGCGCCGGCATCTTGTCCATCAGCGCGGACAAGCCGCCCATGTTGCGCATCTGTGCCATCTGATCCTTGAAGTCATTGAGGTCAAAGCCCTTGCCGGATTTCAGCTTCTTGGCAAAAGCAACGGCTTTTTCCTCGTCAAGTCCCTTGCGCGCTTCCTCGATCAACGACAGTACGTCGCCCATACCCAGGATGCGCGATGCCATCCGCTCCGGGTGGAAAGCCTCCAGCCCACTCAGCTTTTCGCCGACACCGGCGAATTTGATCGGTTTGCCGGTGATGTGCCGGACCGACAGGGCCGCACCACCACGTGCATCGCCGTCCAGCTTGGTCAGCACGACACCGGTCAGCGGCAACGCCTCATTGAAGGCCTTGGCTGTATTCACTGCATCCTGGCCGAGCATCGCATCGACGACGAACAGGGTCTCGATCGGGTTGATCGCCGCGTGCAGACGCTTGATTTCCGCCATCATTTCCTCGTCGACCGCAAGACGGCCAGCGGTATCGACAAGCAGTACATCATGGTAGTGACGCTTGGCCCAGTCGATGGCCCCGGCAGCGATCGCCTCCGGCTTTTCGCCAACGGCGGAAGGGAAGAAATCAACGCCGGCCTGGCCTGCCACCGACTTCAACTGCTCGATTGCCGCCGGACGGTAAACGTCACAGGAAACGACCAGCACCTTCTTCTTGTGGTTTTCCTTGAGGAACTTGGCCAGTTTGCCGACCGTGGTCGTCTTGCCGGCCCCCTGCAAACCTGCCATCAGCACAATGGCCGGTGGCTGGGTATTGAAGTTGATGCCTTCGTGGGCATCGCCCATGATCTTCGTCAGTTCGCCGTGGACGACACCGATCAAGGCCTGCCCCGGATTAAGCGAGCCGATGACTTCCTGGCCGACCGCTTTTTCCTTTACCGCGGCAATGAAATCCTTGACCACCGGCAAGGCCACGTCGGCCTCCAGCAGGGCCATGCGCACTTCGCGCAAGGCATCGGCAATATTGGTTTCAGTCAGGCGGGCTTCGCCCTTCAGCGTCTTCATGACGCGGGCAAGGCGCGTGGTCAGGTTGTCGAGCATGTCAGATAGGCTTCTAGTAGAATTCGCGAATGGTCGACATTGTAATTCAGCTTCTCCCACATATCCTCGCCGCCCTGATCTATGCGGCGCTCGGACTCCATTTCTGGAACACCCGCTGGCGCGACCATGAAGAACAATGTGTCGCCTGCCCGATGCTGCACTGGGAACGTACAGCGATCGGCGTTGCGCTTGCCATTCACGCATACGGACTGTTCAACGCGTTACTCAGTCACGACGGCATGCATTTTTCGTTTGGCCTCGCACTATCGCTGATGATGTGGCTGGCAGTACTGATCTACTGGCTTGAAAGCTTCATGGCCCGCATGGAGGGCATGCAGCCGATGGTCCTGCCTCTGGCAGCAGTCTGCGCCATCCTGCCGGCAATCTTCCCGACCAATCATGTCGTTGCCCATGCGGGCGCGACCGGCTTCCAGTTCCACTTCCTGGCTGCCATGCTCGCCTACAGCCTGCTGACCCTGGCCGCGCTGCATGCAATCTTCATGGGATTCACGGAGAATGCACTGCACCGACGCACCATCAAGCGCAGCCTGGCCAGCCTGCCGTCGCTGATGGCCATGGAATCCCTTCTTTTCCGCATGTTGATGCTGGGTTTCATCCTCCTGACGCTGGCTGTCGGCAGTGGCCTGCTCTTCTCGGAACTGATTTTCGGCAAACCCCTGACACTCGACCACAAGATTTTCTTTGCCATCGCATCGTGGTGCATCTTCGCCACCCTGCTGTTTGGTCGCCATGTCTGGGGATGGCGAGGAAAACGGGCTCTGCGGCTGACCCTGGCTGGCTTCGGCCTGCTCATTCTCGCCTACTTCGGCAGTCGCTTCGTCGTCGAAATAATCCTCGGCCGTTTCTAACGTGGACAACATTCCACTATCAGCCCAACTGGGCGCGCTGGTCACACTGCTGGCCCTGTCAGCCTTTTTCTCGATGAGTGAGACCGCCATGATGGCGGCAAACCGCTTCCGCTTGCGCCACCTTGCCCAGAACGGCCATCGCGGCGCGCAAAAAGCCATGGCGTTGCTCGACAAGACGGATAAGATGCTTGGCGTCATCCTGCTCGGCAACAATCTGGTCAATGCCGCAGCAGCAACGCTCGTCAGCGTCATTGCCATGGAGCTTTTCGGTGACGAAAAATGGGCGCTGGGTGCGAGCACACTGATCGTCACCTTTGCCATTCTGGTGTTTTCGGAAATCACTCCGAAAATCATCGGCGCCTCCTATGCCGACAGGATGGCACTGATCATTGCCTACCTCCTGACACCCTTATTACGCTTCTGTTACCCGATCATCTGGTTCGTCAACCTGTTCGCAGCAGCCATCCTGCGCCTGCTGGGACTTTCCCTGCGGCCGTCTGCCGATTCTGCACGCCTGTCCCCCGAGGAACTGCGCAGCCTGGTACTTGAATCGTCGAATGTCATCCCGAAGAAACACCAGGCCATCCTGAACAGCCTCTTCGACCTGAACGAAATTACCGTTGAACACATGATGACGCCACGGGGCAGCATCGAGATACTGGATATCGCTCAGGAGTGGGACGAGGTCCATCAGCAACTGATGACCAGTCACCACAGCCGATTGCCGGTTTGCCGGGGCTCACTCGATCAGTTGCTGGGCATCCTGCCGGTCCGCCGCCTGATAGCGGGTATCGCATCAACAGATTTCGACGAAACCACTCTGCTTGAACAACTTCAGCCACCCTATTATATTCCAGCGGGTACCGCCGTATTCTCCCAGTTGGCCTTTTTTCAGGAAAACCGCCAACGCATTGGCTTTGTCGTCGATGAATATGGGGAAATTTTGGGATTACTGACGCTGGAAGACATCATTGAGGAAATCGTTGGCGACTTCACCACCTCAACCCCTGGCCTGGATGCAGACCTGAACTGGTCGAGTGAAGGCAGCGTAGTCGTCGAAGGCTCACGGCAGTTGCGCGACATCAATCGCATGCTCAATCTTGACTTTCCGCTGGACGGCCCCAAAACACTGAACGGACTCATACTCGAGTACTTTCAGGATATCCCAGAAGCTGATGTCAGTTTAAAACTCAACGATATAGCGGTTGAAGTACTACGAACGCAGGACAGGAGCGTCGTAACAGCACGAATCTACCAACCCAAAACCACTCCGGCATCAACCAGTCTTTACAAAGACCCGCCCCCGTAGCATTATCGGGCGATTCATACGGCATCCAGCGATTTAAACCCAATGGCAGCAACCCCTCAAAACTCTCCACTCAGTGGCTTGGCTCGTGCCTTGGTGCAGGCTGGCCGCTTGAAGGAAGCAGAAGCGGAAGAGTTGTCACAGCACGCTCTCGCCGCAAAATTGCCACTAATTGAACAGATCATCATATCGAAAAAAGCCAGCGCACTGGAAATCGCTCGCTTTTCTGCCGAAACATTCGGTTATCCGCTGTTTGATCTAAATGCCATCGACGAAAGACACATCCCTCAGGACGCAATTGATCGCAAGCTGATTGCCACCCACAAGGTTGTCCCACTCAACAAGCGAGGAAACCGCCTCTCAGTCGCCATTGCGGATCCAACCAATCTCCGAGCGCTGGATGAAATTCGCTTCCAGACTGGGCTCACCGTCGACCCAATTGTAGTCGAGCACCCAAAGCTGCTGCCGCTGGTTGCCAAATTTTCCGAATCAGCAGCAGACACCTTAAAAAATCTGACTGATGACGACATCAATCTGGATTTTCTAGATGAAGAAACTGCCGCCAAGGTAGATGACGCAGCAGGCCAGGAAATCGATGATGCGCCTGTCGTCAAGTTCATCCAGAAAATGCTACTTGACGCAATCAATGACGGCGCATCGGACATTCACTTTGAACCCTACGAAAAATACTATCGCATTAGGTTCCGCGTGGATGGAATACTTCGCGAAGTTGCCACCCCGCCGCTCGCCATCAAGGAAAAAATCGCCTCTCGCATAAAAGTTATCTCGCGACTGAACATTGCCGAAAAACGAGTGCCTCAAGACGGTCGGATGAAACTTGTCCTTTCCAAATCGCGAGCCATCGATTTCCGGGTCAGTACCCTGCCAACGCTTCAAGGCGAAAAAATCGTTCTCCGCATTCTTGACCCAGCCTCTGCCACGCTGGGCATCGAAGCACTTGGTTATGAACCGGAACAAAAAGCAGTTCTGCTTGATGCCATCAACCGACCGTATGGCATGGTACTGGTAACCGGCCCCACTGGTTCCGGCAAAACAGTATCGCTTTACACCTGCCTCAATATCCTGAACAAGGACGGGGTCAACATCGCAACTGCTGAAGACCCCGCAGAAATAAATCTTGCTGGCATCAATCAAGTGAACGTTGACGATCGCGCGGGACTGACCTTTCCTGTTGCGCTAAAAGCCTTCCTCCGCCAAGATCCGGACATCATCATGGTCGGTGAAATTCGCGATTTGGAAACAGCCGAAATTGCCATCAAGGCCGCACAAACAGGTCACATGGTGCTATCGACACTGCACACCAACGATGCCCCACAAACCCTGACTCGCCTGATGAACATGGGCGTACCGACATTCAATATTGCTTCCAGTATCCTGCTAATCACAGCTCAGAGATTGGCACGCCGACTATGCAACTGCAAGCAGCCAATGAAGGTACCAGACCAGACTCTGCTTGAAGCAGGCTTCAAGCAGGAAGACCTTGACGGCAGTTGGACGCTTTACGGCCCAGGCGGCTGCGAACGCTGCAAGGGCAGTGGCTACAAAGGCCGTGTCGGCATCTACCAAGTCATGCCGGTAACCGAAGCCATACAGCGCCTGATCATGAGTGGCGCCACTTCGCTTGACCTAGCAAAACAGGCCAAAATGGAAGGCGTCAAAGACCTGCGGGAATCCGGACTACTCAAGGTAAAACAGGGATTAACGTCGCTCGACGAAGTGTTGAGTACCACCAACGCATAAGCTGAAGGACACCAGCAATGGCAACAGCAGCAAAAACAAAAGCCTCTGCCGTCAAGGAAAGCACCTTTCAGTGGGAGGGGCGCAACAAAGATGGCAAAACCGTTCGAGGGGAAATCCGAGCAGCAAGCGAAGCTGTGGTACAAGCCACCCTGCGACGTCAGGGCATAAACAACCCGAAAATCAAGAAGCTTCGATTCAAAACCGGTGGCAGAGTCACTGACAAAGACATCACACTATTCACTCGGCAACTTGCCACAATGATGAAATCCGGCGTTCCCTTGTTGCAATCCTTCGATATCGTAGGACGTGGGCATTCGAACCCTGCCGTTGGCAAGCTCTTGCTCGACATCAAGTCCGATGTCGAAACCGGGAGTTCCCTGTCCCAAGCCTTTCGCAAGTACCCACTTCACTTTGACGCCTTATTCTGCAATCTGATCTCCGCCGGAGAACAGGCCGGTATCCTCGATACCTTGCTGGATCGGCTTGCAACCTACAAGGAAAAGATACAGGCCATCAAGAGCAAGATAAAAAAAGCCCTGTTCTATCCGATTGCCGTGCTTGTTGTCGCCTTCGTCATCACCGCCGTCATCATGATTTTCGTGATCCCCGCATTCAAGGAAGTTTTCAACAGTTTTGGCGCCGATCTACCATTACCAACGCTAGTCGTCATCGCCATCTCTGACTTTTTCGTCTCCTACTGGTGGGCAATATTCGGGATCATTGGTGGTGGCATCTATGCTTTTCTGGAAAGCTGGAAACGCTCGGAAAAAATTCAAATGGTCATGGATCGGCTGTTGCTTCGCCTGCCAATTTTTGGCGATATCATCCGCAAATCGGTTATCGCCCGCTGGACGCGAACGCTTTCAACGATGTTCGCTGCCGGGGTTCCACTCGTGGAGTCGCTGGAATCGGTTGGTGGCGCGGCTGGCAACCATGTATACAAGGTCGCCACCCGCCAGATACAAAGCGAAGTATCATCCGGGACAAATTTGACAACGGCCATGCAGAACACCAACGTTTTCCCGAACATGGTAACGCAAATGACTTCCATCGGCGAAGAGTCCGGTGCTCTGGATTCAATGCTCGGCAAGGTTGCTGACTTTTTCGAACAGGAAGTCGACGACTCCGTCGAAGCCATGTCCAGCCTGATGGAGCCGATGATCATGGTCGTTCTTGGCACCCTGATCGGCGGCATGGTTGTGGCTATGTACCTGCCTATCTTTAAGATTGGCGCGGTGGTTGGATGACGCCTGAGTCCCTGGTGGTTCTGACAATCCTCGGGGGATTGCTGGGACTCTGCGTCGGCAGCTTCCTCAATGTGGTCATTTACCGCCTGCCGAAGATGATGGAGCAGGACTGGCAGTTGCAGTGTGCGGAATTGCGCGGCGAAACCCCGTCGACCGCAACACCGTTCAATCTTGCCCGACCACGCTCGCGCTGCCCGCATTGCGGCCACTCAATCTCAGCACTGGAAAATATCCCTCTGCTCAGCTACCTGCTGATTCTGCGCGGGAAATGTTCCGCTTGCGGCGCAAGAATTTCGTTGCGTTATCCGCTGGTCGAAACCCTGACCGGAGCACTCTCGGCCTATGCCGTGTGGCACTTCGGCCCAGGCATCACTGCCGTCGGTGCCATGTTGCTGATCTGGGCCTTGATTGCACTGACTTTCATCGACCTCGATACCCAACTCCTGCCGGACAGCATCACCCTCCCATTGCTCTGGCTGGGGCTTGCATTCAATCTTGAGAGCACCTATACCGATTTGCCATCTGCCGTCATCGGCGCCATGGCCGGTTACCTCGCACTGTGGAGTGTGTTCTGGCTATTCAAGCTGGCCACCGGCAAGGAAGGCATGGGCTACGGCGACTTCAAGCTGCTCGCCGCCCTTGGTGCCTGGCTCGGCTGGCAAATGCTGCCCGCCATCATCCTGCTCTCTTCGGTTGTTGGCGCACTTGCCGGCATCTTGCTGATCATTCTTGCCCGCCACGGACGCAACGTGCCCATTCCCTTTGGTCCGTACCTCGCCGCTGCCGGCCTGATTGCCCTGTTCTGGGGCAAGACATTGACAGAAAGCTATCTCGGCCTCGTCTATTGAAAAAAGACAGCATCGGCCCGATATAAGCATCGCCCCCCTTTCAGTTATAATTCAAGGTTTTGGAGGATTCCCATGCCGATTTACGAATATCGCTGCGACTCCTGCGGTTTTCAGAAGGAACACCTGCAGAAAATGAGTGACGCACCGCTCTCCTGCTGCCCGAGTTGCGGCAAGGAAAGTTATGCCAAGCTGCTTTCCGCCGCCGGCTTCCAGCTCAAGGGCAGCGGCTGGTACGCAACCGATTTCAAGGGCGGCAGCAAGCCGGCGTCCCCGCCCCCGTGCCAGACCGGGGAAGGTAGTTGCTCATCGTGCGTGGCCAGCTGATCAAACGCTATTTCCTCACCGGACTGCTGATCTGGGTTCCCCTGGTCATTACGGCCTGGGTGTTGTCGACCATCATCAACACGCTCGACCAGTCGCTGCAACTGCTACCCGAAGTTCTGCATCCGAAAAACCTGTTCGGCTTCTCGATCCCTGGTGTCGGTGCCTTGCTGACACTGGCGATGATCCTGTTCACCGGATTGCTGGCGGCCAATTTCATCGGCCAGAAACTGGTCGGCTGGTGGGACAAGCTGCTGTCGCGAATTCCCGTCGTCAATTCGGTTTACAAGGCGGTCAAGCAGGTTTCCGACACCCTCTTCGCCCCCAACGGCAACGCCTTTCGCAAGGCGCTACTGGTTCAGTACCCACGACAGGGCTCGTGGACCATTGCCTTCCTGACCGGTTCGCCTGGCGGCGACATCCGGAACCATCTTGAGGGCCAATACGTCAGTGTCTATGTGCCAACCACACCCAACCCGACCTCCGGCTTCTTCCTGATGATGCCGAAGGCGGATGTCGTCGAACTCGACATGACGGTCGACGAAGCACTCAAATACATCATCTCGATGGGTGTCGTGGCGCCTCCGCCACGTGCCCGAGTCGTTACCCACATCTAAGCAACCCCACGGAAAGTTTCATGCGTACCCATTACTGCGGACAACTCAACGCCGCCCTTGACGGGCAAATCGTCACCCTGTGCGGCTGGGCTCACCGTCGTCGTGACCACGGCGGCGTCATCTTCATCGACCTGCGCGACCGCGAAGGTCTGGCCCAGGTCGTCTGCGACCCGGATCGCGCCGAGTCTTTCAAGGTCGCCGAATCGGTGCGCAACGAGTTCTGCTTGAAGATCACCGGCAAGGTCCGTCCGCGCCCGGCTGGCACGACCAATGCCAATCTCGCTTCGGGCGAGATCGAAATCCTCTGCCACGAGATAGAAGTCCTGAACCCTTCGGTTACGCCACCGTTCCAGCTTGACGACGAAAACCTCACCGAGAACGTCCGCCTGACGCATCGTGTCATCGACCTGCGCCGGCCGCAGATGCAGAACAACCTGATGCTGCGCTACAAGACAGCGCGTGCCTTCCGCCGCTTCCTCGACGACAACGGTTTCGTCGATATCGAAACGCCGATGCTGACCAAATCGACCCCGGAAGGTGCCCGTGACTATCTGGTACCCTCGCGCGTCCACCCGGGTCAGTTCTTCGCGCTGCCGCAATCGCCGCAATTGTTCAAACAATTGCTGATGGTTGCCGGCTTCGATCGCTACTACCAGATCACCAAGTGCTTCCGCGACGAAGACCTGCGCGCCGACCGTCAGCCGGAATTCACCCAGGTCGATATCGAAACCTCGTTCATGAGCGAGGCTGAAATCACCGCGCTGATGGAAAAGCTGATCCGCACCGTGTTCAAGGAAGCGATCGACGTCGACCTGCCGGAGTTCCCGCGCATGACCTACGCCGAAGCCATGCACCGCTTCGGCTCGGACAAGCCGGACCTGCGCGTCACGCTCGAGCTGACCGAAGTCACCGACGCCTTCAAGGATGTCGCCTTCAAGGTCTTCGCCGGTGTCGCCAACAGCGAAGGCGGCCGTATCGCCGCCATGCGCATCCCCGGCGGCGCCACGCTGACCCGTGGCGAAATCGACGCCTACACCCAGTTCGTCGGCATCTACGGCGCCAAGGGCCTGGCCTACATCAAGGTCAATGACGCCAGCCAGATCAACGAAACCGGCCTGCAATCGCCGATCGTCAAGAACCTGTCCGAAGCCTCACTCAAGGCCGTTATCGAACGCACCGGCGCCCAGTCCGGCGACCTGATCTTCTTCGGTGCCGACAAGGCCAAGATCGTCAACGATGCCCTTGGCGCGCTGCGCATCAAGATCGGCCACGAGAAGGGCTTCGTCACCGGCGCCAGGTGGGCACCGCTGTGGGTCATCGACTTCCCGATGTTCGAATACGACGACGAAAACAAGCGCTGGACCGCCTGCCACCACCCATTCACCAGCCCCAAGGACGAGCATCTCGACCTGCTGGTGAGCGATCCGGGCAAGTGCCTGGCCAAAGCCTACGACCTGGCACTGAACGGTTGGGAACTGGGTGGCGGCTCGGTGCGTATCCATCGTTCCGACGTTCAGGAAAAGGTGTTCGATGCGCTGAACATCGGTCCGGAAGAACAGCAGGCCAAATTCGGCTTCCTGCTCGACGCGCTGAAGTACGGCGCTCCGCCGCACGGCGGCCTGGCCTTCGGCCTGGATCGCATCGTCACGATGATGACCGGTGCCGAGTCGATCCGTGACGTGATCGCTTTCCCGAAGACCCAGCGCGCCCAGTGCCTGCTGACCGATGCCCCGTCGGCGGTCGACGAGAAGCAGTTGCGCGAGCTGCACGTCCGCCTGCGCCAGAAGGTCGAGCCCCAGGTCGAAGTCAATCCGGTCTAATCCACCGTGCGCAATATCCAGCGCTTCCTGATCGTCCTGCTGCTGGCGATCGGAAGCGCTTTTGCCTTCTGGAACGGTAGCACCGACCGGCAGACGATAGAGGTCGGCCGCCTGCCCCCGGAAGCCCGGGAAACGCTGGCGCTGATCAAGCAGAATGGTCCCTTCCCCTATAAACGCGACGGCATCGTCTTCAATAATTTCGAGAAGCTGCTGCCGCTGCAGCCGCGCGGCTACTACCGCGAATACACAGTGAAGACGCCGGGCCGCAAGGACCGCGGGCCACGCCGCATCGTCGCCGGCAGGGAAGCCGAGTACTACTACACGGAAGATCACTACAAATCCTTCCGGCGCATACGCGAGTAGCCGATGAACACTACCGAGTACGGACTTTTCTTTTTCCCCGGCGACCGACCATCGATGGCAGATATCACGGTCGACGTGAAGAAATGCCAAAAAACCACCGATCTGCTCCACCACCTCGGCGAAGCCCTGAACTTTCCCGACTGGTACGGCGCCAACTTCGACGCACTATTCGACTGCCTGTGTGAAGCCAGCGAGCCCTCCTGCATCCTGCTGTCCGGCCTCGCCAACTTCGCCACCCGCCAGCCGCAGGACTTCGCCATCCTGCTTGAAGTCCTGCACGCCGCCTGCGCGGCACGCGCCGAAGCAGAAGCACCGCTGACCATCCTGATCGACACACCAGCGGCCAATGTCGCCCCGTGGCCCGACGCATGACAACGTTCAAGCAGCCGCACTCGGTTCTCGTCGTCATCCACACCCGCGCACTCGACGTCCTGCTGCTCGAACGCGCCCGCCATCCCGGCCTGTGGCAATCAGTCACCGGCAGCCGCGAGGGCGACGAAGTACCGGCAGTAACCGCCCATCGGGAAGCCCTTGAGGAAACCGGCATCGACAGTACCCTGTACCTGTTGCACGACTGGCACATCGAGAACACCTACGAGATTTTTGCCACCTGGCGTCACCGCTACGCGCCCGACGTCACCCATAACAACGAACGCGTCTTCAGCCTGGAACTGCCCGGGCGCATCGACATCACCCTTGCCCCCGAGGAACATCGCGACTGGTGCTGGCTGCCCTGGCAGGAAGCCGCAGAGCGCTGTTTTTCATGGAGCAACCGCGACGCCATCCGCTTGCTTGGCGCAAATACCCGGCGCTCTTGAAAGGCACCACCGACACCCCATATTGGTCTTGCTAACGCTTTACCGAAAGGAGACCAACATGGCAAACCTCACCCGCATTGATCCCTTCGATGATCTGTTCCGCGGCTTCTTCGTTCGCCCCGTGGATTTCAACGGCCAGCCACAGCAGGCGCCGGCAATCAGGATGGACGTCAAGGAACAGGTCGATGGCTACCTCGTTCACGCCGAACTTCCCGGCGTAAAGAAAGAAGACATTCACGTCGTGGTCGACGGCAATCAGGTATCGATCAGCGCCGAAACCCACCAGGAAAAGGAAACCCGTGAAGGCGAGCGCACACTTCGCTCAGAACGCTATTTCGGCAAGCTCTCCCGCTCCTTCCAGCTGGAGCAGGATCTCGACGATGAGCGTGCCGTTGCCCGTTTTGCCGATGGTGTTCTGGAACTGACCCTGCCCAAGCGGATCGCCAATCCGAGCAAACGCCTGAGCATCGAATGAGCTTCGGCAGTGACCGGAACCAGGCCAGCCCCCGTGCTGGCCTTTTTCTTTGTACAATCCGCGGCGATCCCTTCAGGAGCCTGTCATGAGCATTGAAAATCTCGCCCCCGGCACCAAGGCCGCCGTTCTGGCCGAAGCCCTGCCCTACATCAAGCGTTTCCACGGCAAGACCATCGTCGTCAAGTACGGCGGCAACGCGATGACCGACGAGCATCTGAAAAGCTGCTTCGCCCGTGACGTCGTGCTGCTCGAACTGATCGGCTTCAACATCGTCGTCGTCCACGGCGGCGGTCCGCAGATCGAGAACCTGCTGAGCCGCGTTGGCAAAAAGGGGGAATTCATCCAGGGCATGCGCGTCACCGATGCCGAAACCATGGAAGTGGTCGAAATGGTGCTCGGCGGCCAGGTCAACAAGGACATCGTCAACCTGATCAACCAGCACGGCGGCAAGGCCGTTGGCCTGACCGGCAAGGACGGCAACTGCATCCGCGCGCGCAAGCTGATGCTGGAGAACAAGGACAACCCCGGCGATCTGATCGATGTCGGCCAGGTTGGCGAGATCACCAAGATCGACCCGTCGCTGATCGAGCACCTGGACAAGGGCGCCTTCATTCCGGTCATCGCCCCGATTGGCGTTGGCGACAACGGCGAGACCTACAATATCAACGCCGATGTCGTCGCTGGCAAGATTGCCGAAGTACTCAAGGCCGAGAAACTGGTGCTGCTGACCAACACCCCGGGCGTGCTCGACAAGGCCGGCAACCTGATCACCGGCATCACGCCCAAGGAAATCGACGAGATGGTCGCCGATGGCACGCTATCCGGCGGCATGCTGCCGAAGATCGGCTCGGCGCTGGATGCTGCGCGCAATGGCGTCAAGGGCGTGCACATCATCGATGGCCGCGTCGAACACGCGCTGCTGCTCGAAATCCTGACCGACCACGGTGTCGGCACGATGATCAAGTCGCACTAAGCTCATGCGCGGGGAACGCGTCTGGTTGTTCGACCTCGACAACACGCTGCACAACGCCTCCCCGCACATCTTCCCGCACATCAACCGGGCGATGCGCGAGTACATTGAGCGCCACCTCGGCCTCGACGAAAGCGCCGCCAACCGGCTGCGCCAGGATTACTGGCAGCGCTACGGCGCAACGCTGCTTGGGCTGATCCGCCATCACGCAATCGACCCGCATCATTTCCTGCACGAAACCCACCAGTTTCCCGACCTCGCCCGCATGCTGGTGTTCGAGAAACCGTTGCTGCATACGCTCAAACGCCTGCCCGGACGCAAGATCCTGTTCTCCAACGCGCCGCGCGCCTACGCCGAGGCGGTGCTCGAACTCACCGGGCTGGCCCGTCACTTTGCTGCGGTCTACACCGTCGAAAGTCTGAAATTCCGGCCCAAGCCGATGCCGCAGGGCTTCCGCACGCTGCTGCGGGCCGAGCGGCTGGACCCGCGCCGCTGCATCATGGTTGAGGACAGCCTGGCCAATCTCATCACCGCAAAAAAGCTGGGCATGAAAACCGTGTTGGTAAGCGCTGGCTCTCGCCAATCACCCTTTGTGGACGTCCGTGTTTCATCGGTACTGCAATTGCCGCAACGGTGCGGTCGACTATAATTCCGGCACAAAAATCAGTCGAGGGGCAATTCATGGCAACAAAACCCGGCGAGCGCCGTCTGCAGATCCTGCAAACCCTGGCTGAAATGCTGGAAACCCCGAAGGGGGAAAAGATCACCACCGCCGCCCTGGCCGGCAAGCTGGAATGTTCCGAAGCCGCGCTGTATCGTCACTTCGCCAGCAAGGCACAGATGTTCGAAGGGCTGATCGAATTCATCGAGCAGAGCCTGTTCGGCGTCATCAACCAGATCACCGGCGAAGAGCAACGCGGCTTCCGCCAGATCGAACTGATCCTCGGCCTGCTGCTCAACTTCGCCCAAAAAAACCGCGGCATGACCCGGGTGCTGATCGGCGACGCGCTGGTCAATGAAAACGAACGCTTGCAGTTGCGTATCAACGCACTGCTCGACAAAGTCGAAGCGGCGCTCAAGCAGGCCCTGCGCATCGCCGCGACGCAGGAGAAGTTCAAGGCCGACGCCGATTTCGGGGCGCTAGCCAACCTGCTGCGCTGCTACGTCGTCGGCCGCTGGGAACAATACGCCCGCTCCGGCTTCAGCCGAGAACCGCTGGCGCAATGGCAGCAGCAGTGGCCGATGCTCTACTTCGCCTGCCTGTCTCAGGCTGGCGACGCGTAAACGCCAAGGGCGGCCCGCCGGCCGCCCTTTTTGCTTTTCCTGGGACCGGATCAGCCCTTCAGGTATTCCGCCGCGTCGAGCGCGAAATAGGTCAGGATGCCGTCGGCCCCGGCGCGCTTGAAGGCGAGCAGGCTTTCCAGCACCACCGCCCGCTCGTCGAGCCAGCCATTCTGCGCCGCCGCCTTGATCATCGCGTACTCGCCGCTGACCTGGTAGGCATAGGTCGGCACGCCGAACTCGTCCTTGACTCGGCGGACGATGTCCAGGTACGGCATGCCCGGCTTGACCATGACCATGTCGGCGCCTTCCTCGATATCGAGGGCAACTTCGCGCAGCGCCTCGTCACCGTTGGCCGGGTCCATCTGATAGGTGTATTTGTTGCCCTTGCCGAGATTGCCTGCCGAACCGACCGCATCGCGGAAAGGACCGTAGAAGCTCGACGCATACTTGGCCGAATAGGCGAGGATGCGCGTATAGATCTGGCCGTTGCGCTCCAGTGCCTCGCGGATACGACCGATACGCCCGTCCATCATGTCGGACGGTGCTACCACGTCGGCCCCGGCTTCAGCGTGGCACAGCGCCTGACGCACCAGTACGGCCAGCGTCTCGTCGTTGAGCACGTAGCCGCTGTCGTCAATCAGCCCGTCCTGGCCATGGCTGGTGTAGGGGTCGAGGGCGACGTCGGTGATCACACCAAGTTCGGGGAAAGCCCGCTTCAGCGCACGCACCGCACGCGGCACCAAGCCTTCCGGATTGTAGGCTTCTTCGGCACCGAGCGACTTCAACGGTGCATCAATCACCGGAAACAGCGCCAGCGCCGGAATACCCAGTTTTACGGCCCGCTCTGCCGTTTTCAACAGAATGTCGAGCGACTGCCGTTCGACGCCGGGCATCGAAACGACCTTCTCGCTCCGACCTTCTCCCTCAAGGACGAAAACCGGGTAAATGAAGTCGTTGACCGTAAGCACGGACTCGCGCATCAGGCGCCGCGAGAAATCGTCCCGGCGCATCCTGCGCATGCGGGTCCCGGGAAAATTGCCGCCAGTTGTCGTCATCTGGATAACCTCAATAAAAATCTGAAAAATTTTCGCCCGGCGCGGAACTTTCCGCATTGAGCAACGTCATATCCGCAAGATGGCACGCGCTATCTCCCGCTTCACCTCCCTGAGCGGGTGCCTTGACCACGTTGAGGCATTTTGGCCCCCGGACTCCCCTTATCCGGGGGCCCTTTGTTTTCCTTGACCGGTTTTTCGATCCCCAGCCAGCTTGCCAGGATACTTTCGGCTTCGTCGATCCCGGTTTTCTTCAAGCTGGAAAACAGCTGCACGGTGTAGTCGCCGTCACCCCACAAGGCCATTTCGCCTTTCACGGCACGCAATACCTTGGTCTGCTCCTGACGCGACAGCTTGTCCGCCTTCGACAACATGATGTGAATCGGGCGGCCGGTCGGGCGGAACCAGTCGATCAGACGACGATCAAGATCGGTCAGCGGGCGTCGGCAATCCATGATCACCACCAGCCCGACCAGAGGTTCACGCTTGCTCAGGTAAGGACCAATCAGCCCTTCCCACTGCGAACGGATGGCTTCCGGTGCCTTGGCATAGCCATAACCGGGCAGGTCGACAAAGTACTTGCCATCGGTCAGCGTGAAGTAATTCAGGTGCTGCGTGCGGCCCGGCGTCTTGCTGACGAAAGCCAGACGCACCCGTCCGGCCAGCGTGTTGATCGCGGAAGATTTGCCGGCATTCGAGCGACCGGCAAAGGCAACCTCGCTGATGGCATCCTGCGGCAGATCACGCAGGTTGGCTACGGTCGTATGAAAGACCGCGTTCTGGAAGAGAGGCATAAAAAACGCGGAAGACCCGCCTAGTTGAAGGGAAACTAATATAGAATAACAGGTTTGTAACTTCCGTTCCGGCCAAAGCGCCCACCTACGCGCATTAGGAGTTCGAAAAATGATCCGTACCGCGGCAATGGCAATCCTGTTTGCCACCAGTTTTGTCACCCACGCCTCCGAGCAAGCTCCGGCCAAGGCCGATCCTGCAAAGGGCAAGCTCGTCGCAGAATCCATCTGCGTCGCCTGCCATGGCGCTGACGGCAACAGCATGACGTCTGCCAATCCACACCTGGCCGGCCAGATCGAACCGTACATCTACAAGCAGTTGAGCAACTTCAAGGCCGCCGACGGCAAGCCCGCCGCCCGCGATAACGCCATCATGGCCGGCATGGTTGCAGCACTGACCGACGAAGACATGAAGAATGTCGCCGCCTGGTATGCCAGCCAGAAGCTGAAGCCGGAAGCCGCCAAGGACGAAACGAAAATAGCGCTGGGCAAGAAACTGTGGCGTCAGGGTGATTTCAAGAAGGGCATTCCGGCCTGTGCCGGTTGCCACGGCCCGGCCGGTGCCGGCCTGCCGGCCCAGTACCCGCGTCTGGCTGGTCAGTTTGCCGAATACACCGAAGCGCAGTTGAAGGCCTTCCGCGCCAGCGAACGCGCCAACGACCCGGAAAGCATGATGCGCACGATTGCGGAAAAGCTTTCCGACGTCGAAATCAAGGCAGTTGCCGACTACGCAGCCGGCCTGCGCTAAGCCAGACCGCGCATAACATGGGGCAGCCTGCGGGCTGCCTTTTGTTTGCCCATGCAAATGGCCCGCGCTCGTGGCCGCGGCTTTCCTTGTCGGCACCCCGGCCTGCGTTTAGACTGTAGCAACGACAAACAACAACGCGGAGACCCATAATGAAAACCCTCAAGCAGCTTCTCGCCGACAAACCCAAGACCCTGGCCGTCATTGCTCCCGACGACACTGTCTATCAGGCACTCTGCGTCATGGCCGAGCACAATGTCGGTGCCTTGCTGGTACTCCAGGGTGGCCAACTGGTTGGCATTTTTTCCGAGCGCGACTACGCCAGAAAGCAGATCCGCAACAATCGCTCGTCAAAGGAAACCCCGGTTCGCGACCTGATGAGTGCACGTGTTGCCTATGTCGGCCTGAATACTTCGCTGGAAGAGTGCATGTCCCTGATGACGGAAAAGCGTTTCCGCCACCTGCCGGTACTCGACGATGCCGGGCAGGTTCTGGGCATCCTGTCGATCGGCGACCTGGTCAAGGAAACCATCAGTGCGCAAAAGTTCCTGATCACGGAACTCGAGCGCTACATCACCGGCTAGACATGACCCAGCCTGAAAGCATCCACTTCCGTATCCTCGAAGACATCGCCCGCGAGTTGTCGGGCGATGTCAACTTCCCGACCTGCATGGATGCAGCACTGCTCGTGCGCAACACGCTCAAGGATCCTTTCGCCAATCTGGAAAAAGTCGTCCAGGTTGTCGGTGTGGAACCGCTGATTTCAAGCAAGCTACTGCGCCTGGCCAATTCCGTCAGCTACAACCCTTCGGGAAAGACCATCAGCGACCTGACGACCGCGATCGGCCGCATCGGTTTCGATTCCGTCCGCACCATCTCGCTGGCCGTTGCCATGGACCAGATGCTGAAATCGCGCAACCTGGCCAGCTATGAAAGCATTGCCCACAATGCCTGGGCGCATTCGATCCATGTTGCAGCCATTGCCAGGGTGCTCGCCCGACGCCTCGGCCGGATCAATCCGGATGACGCGATGATGGCCGGTCTGGTCCACGACATCGGCGTCTTCTATCTGCTCTACCGGGCCACCGAATATCCGGAATACCGCAACAACCGGGAGGCCATGCTTGAATTGCTCGCCGGGTGGCACGAAGGCATCGGCGAGAGCCTGCTGCACGCCCTCGGCATTCCCGACCGCATCACCGACGCCGTGCGTGACCACGACCGGCTGCAGAACGTCGAAACCCCCTGTACGGTCCGGGACGTCCTGTATTTTGCCAACCTGCTGGCAGGCGGCGACAGGGAATGGATCGCCCGGTGCGAAGATCCAGCGGAACGGGAACTGCGCGACGCCGACCGCGCCCGCTACATCGATCTCGTCGAAGAGGCGGAAGAAGATATTGGCGACTTGCGCTTTGCGCTCAGCATCAGGGATTGAACTGCTCGTCCAGCGCTGCGCTGGCGAGAACCGGGGTGGAAAATACTGAAATGAAACTGGAAAAATTCCCCGTCACATCCGCCAAGACGCTGCTGTTTTGCCTCGCCTTGCTGCCGCTGCTGTCGATTGCTTACCGGGCGTGGTCGGATGCGCTCGGCGACGATCCGGTAAAAACCGTGCAAACCTGGACCGGCACCTGGACGCTGAATTTTCTGCTGCTGACGCTGTGCATCTCGCCGTTGCGCGCCCTGACGCAGGTGCACTGGCTGCTGCGCCTGCGCCGCATGCTCGGGCTGTTCACCTTCTTCTACGCCGTCCTGCACTTTTTCAGTTTCATCGGCCTCGATCACGATTTTGCGGTCGACGCCATTGCCCGGGACATTTTCAAACGGCCTTTTGTCAGTTTGGGTTTTGCCGCCTTCGTGCTGCTGATTCCGCTGGCCGCGACGTCGAACCAGTGGGCCATCCGCCGACTCGGCGGGCGCCGCTGGCAGGACCTGCATCGCAGCATCTACCCGATCGCCATCCTCGGCTGTCTCCACTATCTCTGGCTGAGCAAGCTCTCCGAGCTGGCATGGCCACTGAGCTATTCGGTCGCCCTTGGCGTGCTGCTCTGGTGGCGTATCCAGGAACGCCGGCGCAAGGCCGTGCCGGTGCCGAAATTCCGCCAGGCTCAACCGTTGAAGTTCTTCGACAAGCGGCCGGACTAAAGCCTCAGCGTCGGCCCGGACGCTCGAAGCGGACGATCGCCCGGCCATCCGCCATTTGCCGGGCTTCCGGCTTCCAGGCATGGCCGTAGATGACCTCGAAGGTCGCCGGCAGACGGCCTTCCTGGCGCATGCCTTCGTAAGCCGCCCGGACCTCGGCCAGCCGACCGCGACCGGTCAGACCGTAGCGCCGGGCCTTCATCGCGCAAGCCGAACCGGCGGCACGCAAATCGGCGAATAGCGCGTCGATGTCCTCGTAAGTCAGCGTGATGACTTCCATATCCATCACCGGATCGGCAAAGCCGCACTCGACCAGCATGTCGCCCAGATCGTGCATGTCGGTGAAACGCTGGGTATGGGCGTAGCCGTCGGCAAAGGCCGAGCGCAGTTCGCGCAAGGTGTCCGGGCCAAGCGTGGAGAACATCAGCAGACCACCAACCTCGAGCACCCGGTGCGCTTCGGCCAGCGCCGGTAGCGGATTGTCGAGCCAGTGCAGCAGCAGGTTGGACCAGACCAAGGCCGTCGAACACGCGGCCAGCGGCAGCCTTTCGGCATCGGCCTGCAGACGGGCCGGGGCTGGCTTGCCGATACCCAGCCAGCGCTGCCAGGCCGGGCGGGCAGCCTGAGCGCCACCCAGCATGTCGTACGACACATCGAGCCCCAACAACTGCGCCGCCGGATAGCGCCGGGACAATTCAGCGAAACTGCCGCCACGGCTGCACCCCAGGTCGAGGATGCGCCCCGGCGTCAACTTGACGTAATCGAGACGCTCAAGCATCCGCCGATCGACTTCGCGGGCGAAGAAATCAGCCTGATCGTAGCCAGCGGCGACGCGGGAAAAGCGCTTGCCGACCTGCTTGCGGTCGACGAAGCCGGTCAGCGTGTTCTGGCCGCTCAAACTGCTTTCAGACCGAGGCGGGCAAACAACTGGTCGTCACGATCGACGTCCGGATTGCCGGTGGTCAGCAGATGATCGCCGTAGAACATCGAGTTGGCACCTGCCAGGAAGCACAGCGCCTGCAGTTCATCGCCCATTTCCTGACGACCCGCCGACAGGCGAACCCAGGAGCGCGGCATGGTGATGCGCGCAGCGGCAATGGTGCGCACGAACTCGAACGGATCGAGACGCGGCTTTTCCGCCAGCGGCGTGCCGGGAATCGGCACCAGGTTGTTGATCGGCACCGATTCCGGCGGCGTCGGCAGGTTGGCCAGCTGGACCAGCAAGGCAGCGCGGTTCTTGCGCGATTCGCCCATGCCGATGATGCCGCCCGAGCAGACATTGATGCCGGCGTCGCGAACCTGATCAAGCGTATCGAGACGGTCGTCGTGCGTATGCGACTTGATCACCTGACCGTAGAATTCCTTGTCGGTATCCAGGTTGTGATTGTAATAATCGAGCCCGGCTTCCTTCAGCTTGCCGGCCTGCCCGTCCTTGAGCATACCCAGCGTCACGCAGGTCTGCATGCCCAGCGCCTTGACCTCGCGCACCATCTCCAGCACCTTGTCCAGGTCGTTGTCCTTCGGGCCACGCCAGGCGGCGCCCATGCAGAAGCGGGAAGCGCCCTTCTCCTTGGCCACCTTGGCGGCGGCAACGACCTCGTCGATCGGCATCAGGCGTTCGCGCGCCAGATCCGTGTCGTAACGGGCCGATTGCGAGCAATAGCTGCAATCCTCCGAGCAACCACCGGTCTTGACGGAAAGCAGCGTCGAGCGTTGAATGGCATTGGCATCAAAATTCTCGCGATGCACCTGCTGCGCACGGAAGACCAGATCCATCAAGGGCATTTCATAGAGCGCCAGCACCTCATCAAGCGTCCAGCGATGGACCGGCGTGGATTGGGCACAGGCGGAAACGGCAGAAAGAGAGCTGGCTTGCATGGAAGACCTTGAGAAAAATCCTGAAAAATCAACGACGAACACAAACGGTAATTATGAATTATCCGAGAGCTGCGACGGGATGTCAATTTTACCCCAGTCGCCGGACTTGAGTCCGCAAGCCGTGTCGCCGCTCGCCCGAATGCTCCCCGGCAGTTGCCTCCTGTGCGCCGATGAAGCCGGCAACAAGCTGCTGTGCACGCCATGCCAAGCGGACTTGCCGCCATTACCGGCGGCAACCTGCCCGATCTGCAGCGAGCGCACCACGCACGGTGAGCGCTGCGGCGCCTGCCTGCAGCAACCACCCCACTTTGCCGGCGTCACGGTACTTTTTCGCTACGATTTCCCGGTCGACCGCATGATTCACGCACTCAAGTACGGGCATCAACTGGCGCTGGCCGACTGGTTCGGCAAGCAACTGGCGCATCGGCTGGCCGGTCGGGAATTCGATCGCATCGTGCCTTTGCCACTGCATCCGGAACGTCTGCGCGAGCGCGGCTTCAATCAGGCCATGGAAATCGCCAGGACGCTGGGAAATTGCCTGAAAATCCCGGTCGACCGCAACAGTCTGCAACGGACCCGAGCCACCGCACCGCAAGCCGGATTGCTGCTGAAGGCACGCCACGGCAACGTGCGCGGCGCCTTCGAAGGTCGCAGCGACCTTGCCGGCCAGCGCATCCTGCTGGTCGACGACGTCCTGACCAGCGGCGCCACCGCCGGCGAATGCGCCCGCGTCCTCGCGCTGCACGGCGCCGCCAGCATCCAAGTCGCCGTCGTCGCGCGCGCCCTGAAGGACTGAATCCGTGTTTTAATCGGCGCCTTTGCCGCCACCGATACTGCCGTGTTCGCCGTCGTCCTCTACCAGCCGGAAATCCCGCCCAATACCGGCAACATCATTCGCATGTGCGCCAATACCGGCGCTGAACTGCATCTCGTCGAACCGCTCGGCTTCGATCTCAGCGACAAGCACCTGCGCCGGGCCGGGCTGGATTATCACGAGTACGCACGCGTCGTGCGCCACCCGGACTGGGCCGCCTGCCAGGCCGCTCTGGCGCCGCGCCGGATGTTTGCGATGACGACGAAGGGCAGTCGCAATCTTTTTACGGTCGACCTGCTGCCAGACGATGTTTTTGTTTTTGGCCAGGAAACCGCCGGGCTGCCCGCCGACCTGCGCGATTCATTCCCGCCGGAACGCCGCCTGCGCCTGCCGATGCAGCCCGGACAGCGCAGCCTCAACCTGTCGAACGCTGCCGCGGTAACCATTTTCGAAGCCTGGCGCCAGGCGGGATTCAGCGGCGCCGTCTAGACTCAGGCGAGTTCTTCGCGGGGATCGCGGGCCATCAATTGTTCGACCGCCTGCCCGGCAGTCAGGCGGCCATCAAGCACTGCGGCGACCGCACTGCTGATCGGCATGTCCACACCGAGTTCGCGCGCCAGACGATCAGTTTCCCGCGCCGTATAGACGCCTTCGGCAACATGACCCAGTTCTGCCAGCACCTGCTCGAGCGTCTTGCCCTGGGCCAGCGCCAGACCAACGCGACGATTTCGCGACAGGTCGCCGGTGCAGGTCAGGATCAGGTCGCCCATGCCGGCCAGCCCCATGAAGGTTTCGCGCTGACCGCCCAGGGCCACGCCAAGGCGGGCAATCTCGGCCAGACCACGGGTCATCAGCGCCGCCCGGGAATTCAGGCCCAACCCCAGGCCATCGCAAACACCGGTGGCGATGGCCAGCACATTCTTGACTGCGCCGCCGACTTCGACACCAACCAAATCGTCATTGGCGTAAATGCGCAGCCGGTTTCCATGCAACTGCCGCGCCGCTTCGCGGGCAAAACCCGGATCATTTGCCGCCAGGGCAACTGCCGTCGGTTGCGCGGCGGCAACTTCCTCAGCAAAACTCGGGCCGGACAAGGCGCCACAAATCTGCCCGGCACCCAGCACTTCGCCAACCACCTGGTGCGCCAGCTTGCCCGAACCCGCCTCGAAACCCTTGCATACCCACAGCAAAGGCACCTGGCAGCCGAGCTCGCGCAGTTTTTCGGCGGTCGGGCGCAAACCGGCAATTGGCGTGGCCACGATCAACAGTTCAGCATCGGCGACGGCGGCAGCAAAATCCGTTTCGACGGCAACACTGTCCGGCAGACGGTAGCCCGGGAAGAAGCGCCGGTTTTCCCGGTTATCCCGCAGGTCGACCGCAACATCGGCTTCACGCGACCACAAGGTCAACGCATGCGCTTCGGCAAAAGCAATCGACAGCGCGGTGCCCCAGGCACCCGCGCCAAGCAAGCTTACATTCATAGGCCCCAGACCTGCGTTGTACGAATCAGGCCGGCAGCGCCATCGCGGTGCTTGACCGCGACCCAGCCAGGTGCCGCCGTGCCGGCATACTCCAGCACCACCCACTTGTCGAAACGCGCCAGCACCGGCGCATCAGCCTTGTCCGACTGGCGCAGCTCGGCTGCCGCCGTCGTCACGAGCAAGGTCCGGCGCTCACCCAGTTGCGCCGCCTCGATCCAGGCCAGCGTCCCTTCGGCATCGCGTACCTTGGCCCAGCCTTCGAGCCGGACAACGACTTCGACCGGCGTCTGGGCGCGGATCAGGTACAGCTTCTTTGCCTTCTGCGACGGCGCGTCGTAAAGAATGGCCGCCGGCACCTCGACCGAGCGGTAATCGATGGCCAGCGCCGGAAAGGCTACAGCCAGCGACAGCAGGGCGGGAAGCAGGCGGCGCATCATCGCTTACTGCAGCGGCGTCGCAGCAGCCTGTTCGGCTTCCTGCATGCGCTGCATGTACATCGCTTCGAAATTGACCGGCTGCAGCACGATCGGCTGGAAGCCGGCACGGGTGACGGCATCCGACACCGCTTCGCGGGCATACGGGAAGAGCACGTTCGGACAGGCGATGGCGACCAGCGGCTCAAGCTGTTCTTCCGGCACGTTGGCAATACGGAACACGCCGGCCTGGCCGACTTCGACCAGGAAAACGGTCTTTTCGCCGATGGACGCAGTCACCGTCACCGTCAGCACCACTTCATAAACATTCTCACCGACACCACGGCCGGAGGTGTTCAACTGGATGGCCACCTGCGGCGCTTCCTGTTCCAGGAAAACTTCCGGCGCATTCGGCACTTCGACCGACAGATCCTTGATGTAAAGCTTTTCGATACCGAAGACCGGCTGTTCGTTCTGTTCCATGTTTCTCTTTCTGGTAGTTAATCGTTTCAGGCTTCGCCGGCCAGCAAAGGCAGCAGCTTGCCGGCGGAGTCGAGCGCGTACAGGTCGTCACAACCGCCGACATGGGTCTCGCCGATAAAAATCTGCGGCACGGTACGCCGCCCGGTTTTCTGCATCATTTCATCACGGCGCCCGGGATCGAGATCGACCCGGACTTCCTCGATGGCTGTCACGCCACGCGCCGACAACAGTTGCTTGGCGCGAATGCAGAACGGGCAGACAGCCGTGGTGAACATCAATACCGGCTGGGTCATTTCTTGCGCCCGCCCTTTTTCAGCGGGTAACTCGCCGCCACCCAGGCATCGACACCACCACTGAGGTTGTAGAGCTTTTCAAAACCATTCTGTTTCAGGTCACGACAGGCCTTGTTCGAACGCATGCCGGCGGCGCAGCAGACGATCAGGGGCTTGTCCTTGAATTTTTCAATCTCGTGCAGGCGTTCGCTCAACTTGCCACCCGGAATATTGATCGCTTCCGGAATATGGCCGGCGGCGAATTCACTGGCCTCGCGCACGTCGAGGATATGGGCGTCCTCGCGATTGATCAGCAGGGTTGCCTCGCCAGGATTGACGGCGGTGCCGACCGGACGAAAGAACATCGGCCACAACAGGCCAAGCCCGCTGATGACGACAATCGCGACAAGCAGGATATTCTGGTTGATGAAATCCATCGGCATTACTTAATTCTCCACACC
>Ga0209066_10001149_pt1 | contig 35855 bp, 33 predicted proteins | sample All_14_2_FD_187198 | JGI IMG/M metagenome (GOLD analysis project Ga0209066, IMG submission 187198) | Freshwater microbial communities in response to fracking from Pennsylvania, USA - Allegheny Zone_MetaG_DW_15 (SPAdes) (version 2) ... | reverse complement strand
TCCAGCCCGGCGGTATCATGTCCGCAATGACCCTGCCTCGCCTGGAAGGCAGGCGATCCTTGCGGAATTGCTGCGCGGCACGACCTGTCATCGCCTTCAGATCATAGGACGGACGGGCCATGACCGCAATCGGAATGCTGGCAAGCAATGCCTGCCAGCGATACCAGCGGGGCAGTTGCAGCAGATTATCGGTTCCCATCATCCAGACGAAGCGGTGGCGCGGATAGGCCGCCTGCAACACGGCGATGGTGTCGATGGTGAAGCGCGTACCCGTTACGGCTTCGGGCGCGACGACCTTGATGCGACGGTCGCGGGCAATGGCGCGCGCGGCTGCGATCCGATCCCGCAGGGGCGCCATGCCTTCCGCCGATTTCAGCGGGTTCTGCGGCGCGACCAGCCACCAGATCTGGTCCAGGTTCAGACGCTTCAATGCCTCGCGCGAGATGGCGAGATGGCCAGCATGGGCAGGGTTGAAGGAACCGCCCATCAAGCCGACCCGAAGCCCCGGCAGGATGGGCAGCCGCAGGGCTTGCCAGATGGATGCGCGTCTGGTCAGGGTCGGGTCTGCCCCGTGCCGCGCACGACATATTTGAAACTGGTCAGCTGTTCGGCGCCGACCGGCCCGCGCGCATGCATGCGGCCCGTGGAAATACCGATTTCCGCCCCCATGCCGAACTCGCCACCATCGGCGAACTGGGTCGAGGCGTTGTGCATCACGATGGCACTGTCCACGCGTTTCAGGAAGGCATCGGCGGCCGCCTGATCCTCCGTCACGATGGAATCGGTATGGTGCGAGCCATAGCGTTCAATATGCGCAATCGCCGCATCCAGCCCGTCGACCACCCGTATGGAAAGAATGGCGTCGAGATATTCCGTCAGCCAATCCTGCTCCGTCGCGGGAACCGCCTCGGGTACCAGGGCGCGCACCACCTCATCTCCCCGGATTTCGCAGCCGGCTTCGATCAGCCGGGCCGCAATCGGAGGAATAAGCACGCCGGCCACGGCGCGATCCACCAGCAGGGTCTCGGCCGAGCCGCAGACGCCGGTGCGACGCATCTTGGCGTTCCAGGCAATCTCCTGCGCCTTTCTGGGATCGGCGGCGGTGTGCAGATAGACATGGCACAGCCCTTCCAGATGGGCGAAGACGGGCACCCGCGCCTCGTCCATCACGCGCTGGATCAGGCTCTTGCCACCACGCGGCACGATCACGTCGATGAATTCGGGCTCGGTCAGCAGGGCGCCAACCGCCGCACGGTCGCGGGTACGTACGATCTGCACCGCATCTTCCGGCAGCCCCGCTTCCCGCAGCCCCGCGCGCAGGCAATCGGCGATACGGGTGGAGGAATGGATGGATTCCGAACCGCCGCGCAGGATCACCGCGTTGCCCGCCTTCAGGCAGAGCGCACCGGCATCGGCCGTCACATTCGGGCGGCTTTCATAGATCACGCCGATCACGCCAAGTGGCGTGCGCACGCGTGCGATCCGCAACCCGTTGGGCCGGGTCCATTCGGCGGTCACCGCGCCAACCGGATCGGGCAGTTCGGCGATATCATCCAGCCCCTGCGCCATCGCTTCAATGCGGGCGGGATTCAGTTCCAGACGGTCCAACAGCGCGGGTGTCAGCCCCTTCGCCTTGCCGAAGGCCATATCCTTGGCGTTTTCCGCCAGGATATCCGCCTGATCGGCGCGGATGGCGGCGGCGGCGGCCCTCAGGGCGCGGGTCTTGGCTTCCGGCGGGGTGGTGGCAAGCCGCGCCGTGGCGGCCTTCGCCGCCCGGCCCATGGCACGGATTTCCGCGCGGATCGCGTCCGCATCCTGGGTGCTGGCAATCGCCATGTCAGCCATATCCGTCACTCCCGCCTATCCGCCGAGGGAAAGTCTAACCCCGGCCCAGCTCCAACGCCAAATCATCCCGATGGATCAACTCGTCGCGCCCGCGATGACCCAGCAAGGTTTCGATCTCGTCCGATTTCCGGCCCGCTATTACATTGGTTTCCTGTGCGCCATAGGCGACAAGGCCGCGCCCCAGCACCACGCCGTCCAGATCCTTGACCAGGATCAGATCGCCGCGCTCGAACCCGCCTTCAACCCGCTTCACGCCAGCCGGCAGCAGGCTGGAGCCCCTGGCCAAAGCGCGGGCCGCGCCGGCATCGACATAAACCGCGCCCGTCGGCGTCAGCGAACCGCCGATCCAGCGCTTGCGGGCCGTCTGCGGCTTTTCCTGGGCCATGAACCAGGTTGATTTCGCGCCCTGCGCCAGGGCGGATACCGGATGGTCGATCACCCCTTTGGCGATCGCCATGGCGCAACCGCCGGCCAATGCGATCTTGGCCGCCTCCAGCTTGGTCTTCATCCCGCCGGAAGAATAGCCGACCGGGGCGGCGCCCCCCATCGCCATGATCTCCGCCGTTACATCCGCGACCAGGGGAATATGCGCGGCATTCGGGTCCTTGCGCGGATCAGCGGTGTAAAGCCCGTCGATATCCGACAGCAGGATCAGCGCTTCGGCCCCCACCATCGCGGCCACCCGCGCGGCCAGCCTGTCATTATCGCCATAGCGGATTTCCGCCGTCGCCACCGTGTCATTCTCGTTGATGACCGGACAGGCGCCCAGCTTCACCAGGGTCGATAGGGTGGCACGCGCATTCAGATGGCGCCGGCGCTCCTCCGTATCCTGGGGGGTCAGCAGGATCTGCGCCGTGGTGATGCCGTGGCGCGCCAGCGCTTCCTGATAGGCATGCGCCAGCCGGATCTGACCTGTCGCGGCGGAAGCCTGCTTTTCTTCCAGCTTCAGCACGCCCTCGGGCAGGCCCAGATGCCGCCGCCCCACGGCGATGGAGCCGGAGGATACCAGAATGACTGACTTGCCCGCCGCCCGCAGCGCCGCCACATCGTCGGCCAGCGCATCCAGCCAGGCCCGACGGATGGTGCCCTGGGGTTCCTGCACCAGCAGGGCCGAGCCGATCTTGATCACGACCAGCTTCGCCCCGGCCAGGGGTTCGGGCAGGCCGGACAGGTCGGGAAGCCGAAGGGCTTCTGCCGTGCTCATGGCCGCCAGGGTCCCTCTGGTTCGGTCGGGGCGACGGCGCCCGCCGCCTCCGCATCGCCCTGCTGCTGCACAGGACGGGACCGGGCACGGTCCTTGTCCACCGCCTTCAGCACGGCCCGCAGGGCTTCGCGCACCCCTTCGCCGCTGGCCCCGGACAGCGCCACCACGGGCGAGCGGGTGACCTTCTTCAGCGCCGCGACCTGTTCCTCCACGATCTCCGGAATCAGGGCGTCGATCTTGTTCAGCCCCACGATCTCCCGCTTCTTGGCTAGGCCATGGCCATAGGCCTTCAACTCGTTGCGCACGGCCTTATAAGCGGCCACCACCTCTTCGGGTTCTTCCACCGTGGCGTCGATCAGATGCAAGAGCACGCCGCAGCGTTCGATATGGCCCAGGAAGCGATCACCGATGCCCTTGCCTTCATGCGCGCCTTCGATCAGGCCGGGAATATCGGCGATCACGAATTCGCGCTGATCGACGGCAGCCACCCCCAGTTGCGGCGTCAGCGTCGTGAAGGGATAATCCGCGATCCTGGGCCTGGCGGCCGAGGTGGCAGCCAGGAAGGTGGATTTCCCGGCATTGGGCAGGCCGATCAGACCGGCATCAGCAATCAGCTTCAGACGCAGCCAGACCCAGCATTCCTGCCCCGGCCAGCCCGGATCGGCCCGGCGCGGCGCCTGATTGGTGGAGGTCTTGAACTGCGCATTGCCGCGCCCGCCATCCCCGCCGCGCAGCAGGACGATCCGCTGGCCTTCCTCCACCAGATCGGCGATCAGGGTCTCGCCATCCTCGTCCAGCACCTGGGTGCCGACCGGGAGTTTCAGCGTGATGGAGCTGCCATTGGCGCCGTGCCGGTCGCGGCCTTCGCCGTGATGCCCGCGTTCGGCCTTGAAATGCTGCTGATAGCGATAGTCGATCAGCGTGTTCAAGCCGCCCACGGCTTCCAGAATGATATCGCCGCCGCGCCCGCCATCGCCGCCATTCGGCCCGCCGAATTCGATGAATTTCTCCCGATGGAACGAGACGCAGCCGCCACCGCCATCACCAGATTTGAGAAACACCTTGGCCTGATCGAGGAACTTCATCGTTTTCGTGCTTTCGTATCGGATCGCGCAAAGCAAAAGGGAACGGCCTGGGCCGTTCCCTTCGCGTCGGATCCGAAAAGGACCTTGCTTTCGGGGAGCGGCCGTTACTCGGCAGCCACCGGCAGCGGGGTCACGGAGACATACATGCGCAGGCGCGTCTTGCGGAAGGCGACATGGCCTTCGGTCAGCGCGAACAGGGTGTGATCCTTGCCCATGCCGACATTGTCGCCCGGATGCACCTTGGTGCCGCGCTGACGGATGATGATGTTGCCGGTGCGAACCGCTTCGCCGCCGAACTTCTTTACGCCAAGGCGCCGACCTTCGGAGTCGCGCCCGTTGCGGGAGGAACCGCCAGCTTTTTTATGTGCCATCTAGCCCTACTCCTTACGCTTCAGCGGAAGCTTCGGCCGGGGCGTCTGCCGCCTTGGCCTTGGCCTTCTTGGCGGGCTTCGCACCGCCGGTGGTGATGTCCAGCACCTTCAGGACGGTCAGGTCCTGGCGGTGACCGCCCTTGCGCTTCGAATTCTGCCGGCGGCGCTTCTTGAACCACAGGATCTTGGGGCCGCGCGCCTGCTCGACAAGTTCGAAGACAACAGCCGCACCGTCCACGACGGGGGTGCCGACCGTAACATTCTCTCCCTCGCCCACGGCGAGGATCTGGTCCAGGGTGACCTGGTCACCGGCTTCACCAGCCAGCTTTTCGACCTGGATCACATCGTCCTTGGCGACACGGTACTGCTTGCCGCCGGTCTTAACGATCGCAAACATCGGTTTTCTCACCTTGCTTCAGGCGGGCGTCCGTCCCGGCCGGAACCGGATCGGCAACCCTATTGTCGTTTCGCGCGCCCTGCGGCGCCGCCCTGTCGCCAACCCGTTGGGATCGACACTGGGCGGACTTTCCTGGACGGCCCCCCATACGCCGCTTGCACGGGGAGGGGCCTTTGAGCCTCGGACAGCACGCCGAATTAGGCCGCGGCCCCTTGGGGACCGCAACGGCGGGGACTTATACGGATTTCCGCGCGCCGGTCAAGGGCCGAGCAACGCATCACCCGCCAGAAACCCCAGCGTCATGGCGACGACCAGCAGCGCGCCTACGATGCGCGGCGGGGCCGGCAAGGGCAGATCAAGCCAGCGGCAGCCTGCCCCGATCATCAGCCCCAGCCCAATTCCGATCAAGCCCTGGGTCATGCCGCTGCCCCTTTCGTCTTGTCGGCCCCCATGGCTGCTTTGGTCTGGCCGGATGGGCCGCCGCATAAATCCTTGGTCTTGCAGGCGCGATGGGCAGCCAGCCGATCGACCGCGACATAGCCCAGCGTCATCGACAGAACCAGCAGCGCGCCGATCAGCACCGGCGGGGCGGGCAAGGGGATGGCAACCCAGCGGCAGGCAAAGCCGATGGCCAGCGCCAGCATAAGGCCGAGCGCAATCTTCATATCCGGGACCCTTTCTTGTTGGGGCGTTGGCGCAGCGGGGCCAGGAAATGCCGGACCTCCGGCGCGGCCTCGCCTTGATGGAAGGCACGGGCGGTCTGATGCTGGTCGATATCGTGGTGGGTCACGCGGGCATGCTGGCGCAGATGTTCCGCCCAACTGGGCAGCAGGAACCATTCCAGCCAGATGCGCGGATCGGCGGCATCCTGATAGATGCCCCAGTCATGTGCCCCGTCGCGATAGCGTTCCTGCGACAGCACATGCATGGCCTTCAGGAAGCCATCCATATCAGCGGCATCGATCCGATAGGTTACGGTCACCATCACCGGACCGCGATCGGGATGGGCGTCCACCTCCTCATGTACATAAGGGGCATCCCAGGCCATGGCGGCGGACAGATCATGCCCATCCGCCCCGCCCAGCTTCACCCTGCGCACCAGGACAAGCGCCAGTACCAGACAGGCCGCTGCGATCAGGAGCGCGATCTGGATGGAACTATGCGCCGCAACCTGGCCCCACAGGATCGATCCCAGCGCCATGCAACCGAAGAACACCATCAGGGTCAGCGAAAGACCGCGCGCCCGGACCCAGTCGGGTAGAGCCGTCTGGGCCGACAGGTTGAGGCTGGTCAGCACGACGATCCAGCCCGCCCCGCCCAGAATGGCGGCCGGCAGGGCCAGCAGCAGCTCCTGCGCCAGGGCGAAAATGACCATCGCGGTGGCGCTGCACAGGACGCCGGCAGCCGCCAACCTGTTCGCATCGAAGCGTTTCTTTAGCTTCGGCAGAACCAGCGCCCCCCCCACCGCGCCACAGCCGATAACAGCCAGCAGCACACCATAGGAAACCGCGCCATGCCCTGGCAGGGCCCGCGCCACCAGCGGCAGCAGGGCCCAATAGGCGCTGGCGAACAGGAAGAAGGCGAAGGCCCGCAGCATGGTGGCCTTCAGCGCCGCATTGCGCCCGGCATGTCGGAGGCCGGTCAGCATCGAGCCGAAGAAGGGTTCCGGCGGAAGGTCGCGCTGCGGCGCGGCAGGTGGCTTCCAGGCCAGCAGCGCCCCCAGGATCACCAGATAGCTTGCCGCATTTACCCAGAAGGGCGCGGCAAGGCTCACGGCGGTTATCAGCAGACCGGCAAGCGCCGGCCCAATGGCGCGGCTGATATTGATGCCCATGGAGTTGAGCGCGATGGCCGCCGGCAGATCCCTGCGCGGCACCAGCACGGGCACCACCGCCTGCCAGGCGGGCGCCATGAAGGCCGTTCCCGCCCCGATGGCGAAGGTCATGGCCAGCAGCAGCACTGGCGTCATCCGGTCCAGCGCGGTCAGCAGGGCAACCATCGACACGACGACCGCCAGTACCAGATTGATCGCGATCAGGAAGCGTCGCTTGTCCGCCCTATCGGCAATCGCGCCCGCCGGCAGCGCGAACAGGAAGATCGGCAAGGTGGTCGCCGCCTGCACCAGCGACACGATGGCGGGGGACGGGGCCAGATTGGTCATCAGCCAACCCGCGCCGACATCATGCATCCAGGTTCCGATATTCGATACCAGCGTGGCGACCCAGAGCAGCGCAAAGGCGCGATGCCCGAAGGGTGCCCAGGGCGACCCGCCGGTTGCTTTTCCATCCGTCATGCCCGTCATCCCATGAAACAGGAGCAGCCGAGCGCGCCCCAGAAATCTTTCAGCGCGCGCACCGGAATGGGCGTGGCCCAGGCTATGCCGTGATCGTGGCCATGCACGCCGCAGGCGCTGGCGCAGGCGTCATGACAGGCCCGCGCATTGCCATTCGCCGCCGGACGCATGCCGGGGCTGGGTAGATGGCGGGTGGGGCTCCACCCCGTGGCAACAGGGGGAAGCGGCGGGTCCAAATCCCTAAAGGGACCCATGGCATGCACAATTTTGCCGCCCATCACGGTCAGCAGGGAGGAGATCGATCTGATCTCCTCCGCGGGCACGGAAAAGTAATCGGCCGAGAGCACGGCCAGATCGGCGAATTTGCCGGGGCTGAGCGCGCCCTTGCGGTCTTCCTCGCCGGAAAACCAGGCCGAGCCTTCGGTCCACAGACGCAAGGCCGTCAACCTATCCAGGGTATTGGCTTGCGACATCAGCGCCATGCCGCCCAGCGTGCGGCCGGTCGTCATCCAGTAGAGCGAGACCCAGGGGTCATAGCTGGCGACACGGGTCGCATCGGTGCCGCCGCCGACCGGCAGATCGGCCGCCAGCATCTTCGCCAGAGGCGGCGTCGCTTCCGCCGCGCGGGCGCCGTAGCGGTCCACGAAATATTCGCCCTGAAAGGCCATGCGGTGCTGTACCGCGATGCCGCCACCCAGCGCCTTGATGCGATCGATATTGCGTTCGCTGACCGTCTCGGCATGGTCGATGATGAACCGCGCGCCCAGGGGCTGGCGGCCGTTCACGCGTTCGAACACGCCCAGGAAACGATCAATCGTCTCGTCATAGGTGGCATGGATGCGGAACGGCCAGTGATTGGCCGCGAGCAGTTCCACGATGGGTTCCAGCTCGCTTTCCATGGTGGGGGCCAGATCGGGGCGCGGCTCCAGGAAGTTCTCGAAATCGGCCGCTGACCAGGTCAGATTCTCTCCTGCCCCGTTCATGCGCAGGAATTCCGAGCCCGCCCCCGGCTCGGTCATGGCGACCCAGCGCTCGTAATCATTCCGCTCCTCGCCCGCCTTCTGGGCGAACAGATTATAAGCGATGCGCACCGTCATCTGACCCGCATCATGCAGGTCCTGGATGATGCGATAATCCTGCGGATAGGCCTGCCCGCCGCCGCCCGCGTCGATCACGCTGGTAATACCAAGCCGGTTCAACTCGCGCATGAAATGGCGGGTGGAGATCAGCTGTTCTTCCGGCGGCAGTTTCGGCCCCTGCGCCAGGGTGGAATACAGGATCAGCGCGGAAGGTGCCGCGATCAGCAACCCGGTCGGATTGCCCGTCGCATCGCGTTCGATCACGCCGCCAGGCGGGTTCGGTGTATCCCTGGTGAAGCCGATGGCGTTCAGCGCCGCCTTGTTTAGAAGCGCCCGGCCATAGAGATGCAGGATGAAGACCGGCGTGTCGGGCGCCGCCCTGTTGATCTCCTCCAGCGTCGGCATGCGCCGCTCGGCGAACTGGAATTCCGACCAGCCACCAACGACCCTTACCCATTGCGGGGCCGGCGTGCGATCAGCCTGGTCCTTCAGCATCCCCAGCGCATCGGACAGGGACGGCACATTCTCCCACCGCAGTTCCAGCGCATAGGACAGCCCGCCCCGGATCAGATGGGTATGGCTGTCATTCAGGCCGGGAATGACACGCCGCCCGCCCAGATCGACCAGCTGCGTGTGTTCCGTCGCCAGCGCCATAATCTCGCGGTCGCCGCCCGCCTGGACCACGCGTCCATCGCGAATGGCTATCGCCTGCGCCTCCGGATTGCCGCGATCCAGCGTCGTGATCCGCCCATTATGCAGGATAAGATCGGCCATCACTCGGCGCCTCCGTCACTTCAGCTACAGGAAAAGCCGGGGAAGGGCGCGATGCCGCACCCTTCCACGATATCAATGCCGTCAAACCTTGGCCGGAACCGGGGCCAGGGTCTCGCCATGCTGCACGCGCTCGGGCGCCTTGTGCACCATGGTGTAGGCATAGTCGACACCCATGCCATAGGCGCCGGAATGCTCCTTCACGATGCCCATGACGGCATCATAGCTATCCCGCCGAGCCCAGTCGCGCTGCCACTCCAGCAGCACCTGCTGCCAGGTGACCGGAACAACACCGGCCTGCACCATGCGCTGCATGGCGTAGTCGTGCGCCGCCAGCGAAGTGCCGCCGGAAGCATCGGCTACCATGTAGATCTCATAATCGCCTTCCAGCATGGCGCAGAGTGCGAAGGTGGTGTTGCAGACTTCCGTCCACAGGCCAGAAACCACCACTTTCTTACGCCCGTTCTTCGCCAGCGCGTCGCGCACCTTCTGGTCATCCCAGGAATTCATCGAGGTGCGCTCCAGGATCGGATGATCGGGGAACACGCCCAGAAGTTCCGGATAGGTATGGCCGGAGAAGCTTTCGGTTTCCACCGTGGTGATCGTGGTGGGAATGCCGAACACCTTGGCGGCCTTGGCCAGGCCCACGGTATTGTTCTTCAGCACCTGTCGGTCAATCGACTGCACGCCGAAAGCCATCTGCGGCTGTTGGTCGATGAAGATCAACTGGGAATTCTGCGGGGTCAGCACTTCAAGTTTCGGATTGGTCATCTTCGCCTCTGCTTCTCACTGGATTCTTGATTGGTCGGGCAATACCCGCCTCGTTCGGTCAGGACCGAATGAAGGCCAGCACTTCGTGGTTGAACTTTTCCGGATCGGTCTGGGCAAGGCCGTGCGGGGCGCCTTTCCAGACGCTGAGCCGGCCCATGGGCGCCAGCTTCACCGCCTTTTCGGCCGCCGCCACGATGGGAACGATCTGATCGTCATCGCCATGGATGAACAGGGCCGGCACATCGATCTTCTTCAGATCGTCGGTATAGTCGACTTCCGAAAATTCCCGGATGCAGTCGTAGTGGCCCTTGATGCCGCCAGCCATGCCCTGCAGCCAGAAGTTCTCCTCCAGCCCCTTGCTGACCCTGGCACCCGGTCGGTTATGACCATAGAAGGGTACCGCCACATCCTTGAAGAACTGCGACCGGTCAGCGGCAACGCCCGCGCGGATGGCGTCGAACACGTCCATCGGCAGACCTTCGGGATTGGCGGTGGTCTTCAGCATGATGGGTGGCACAGCGCCCACCAGCACCACTTTCGCCACCCGCTTCGTGCCATGCCGGCCGATGCAGTGGGCAACCTCGCCACCACCCGTGGAGTGGCCGATCATGATGGCGTCTTTCAGATTCAGATGATCCATCAGCTCGGCCAGATCATCGGCATAGCGGTCCATATTGTTGCCGTCCCAGACCTGCTGGGACCGGCCATGGCTGCGCCGGTCATGGGCGATAACGCGGAAGCCCTGCCGTCCGAAGAACAGCATCTGCGCGTCCCAGGCGTCGCCCGCCAGCGGCCAGCCATGCGAAAAGACGATGGGTTGCCCTTCGCCGAAGCTCCGGAAGAAAATCTCGACGCCGTCGGATGTTTTGAACACGCTCATCGGGCTGCTCCCTTGCAAGATTTCGAACCACCGCGAACATGACGGTGAACCGCCCATGCGGTCTTGCAGCCTTGTCCGCGCCCTTGAACATTCGTCCCGACTATGCCGGAATCAGCGTGCGCGCTCGCGCCAGCGCCCCGGTGAAACCCCTTCGATCCGGCCGAAAACCCGGGTGAAATGGCTTTGGTCGGCGAAACCGCAATGCAGGGCGATTTCCGCCAGCGACAGCTCTGTCGTGCGCAAAAGACGTCGGGCATGGTCGATGCGCTGGTTCAGCAGCCACTGATAGGGTGTCACCCCGGTGGCCTCCCGAAAGGCCACAAAGAAATGGTTGCGCGACAGGCCGAGCTCGGAGGCTATGCCAGCAATCGTCACGCGGCCCTCCTCCCCCTCCACCAGCATTTCCTGGGCCCGGCGGATCGCCATCGGCGCCAGGGCCACCACCTTGTCCGCTCCATCACCTGGCTTCACGCCATGCCGCCGCAGCAGATGCGCGCCGATGACGGTCGCCATCTGCTCCATGAATAACGGATTGGTCGCATTCGGGTTCGCCAGGGCCGGCAGCAGGGCCTGCACCAGATGATGCAGCAGCGGGTCGTCCAGCGCCATAACGCGCCCCAGGTCACCGCTGCATGGCTGATCCACGATCCGGTCGGCTGCCTTCCGGAATTCCGGCGTCAGCTCAATCAGGCAGAAATCGAAATAGCCGTTGAAATCGGCGCTGAAATCGGAATCGAAATCCCGGATATAGATGTCTCCGCGCCGGAAGAAGACATCGCGATGGCGCCCTCCCTCCACCATCCGACGGCGATGACCGTTGACCAGGGAGACGCCGATCAGCAGGCCACGATCCGCCGCTGGCGTTTCCACGCGGCTTTCATGCAAGCCGGCCGCCGACTTTCGACGGAAAACCATGGTCTCGGTACACAGCACCTGATCATGGGACAGATCGGAGGTCGAGCAACCCAGGGAGTCCTTCGGCAGATCAGCGGCTACGGGCATGGCGGCGGATAAAGGCATCGGGTCTTGTCTCCCGCTGGTCCGGTCGGCGGATGACCATGCGCTAAGTGAAAGAAGCACACAAGTATACCGTGGTATGGCCCCACCATCCCTTGGGATGGGGTCGTCGTCAGTCGACGGATGACAACCGGTCGACGAAACGCACCAGATCCGGCAGGCTGGACGCCTGCATCTTGCGCATGACCTGGGCGCGATGGCCCTTGACCGTGACCTCGCTCAGACCAAGCGCGGCCGCGATCTGCTTGTTCGCCTGACCCGCCACCACAAGCGCCATCACCTGCCGTTCCCGCGCGGTCAACTGACCGCATCGGTCTTTTAACGCGCCAAGGTCAATCAGGGCCTGACGCCGCGCGGCATCCATCGTCAAGCCGCGATGCACGGCATCCAGCACATCCTGGTCCCGGAAGGGCTTGGTCAGGAATTCGATTGCCCCCGCCTTCATGGCGGCAACCGACATCGGCACATCGCCATGACCCGTGATGAAAACCACCGGGATCTGGATGCGCAGACGGTTCAACTCGCGCTGGAATTCCAGGCCGCTCATCTGGGGCAGGCGCACATCCAGCACCAGACAACAGGGCCTCTGCGGCAATACCTCGGACAGGAAGGCCTGGGCGGAGGCAAAGGCAAGCACCCCATGCCCGACGGAGCGGAACAGGCTTTCCAGCGATTCCCGCATGGCCAGATCATCATCCACGATCAGGACGCAGCCCGTTTCGGCTTCCATCATGCCCCTTCTTCCTGCGGCAGACTGGCTTCTTCCTGAAAGCGCGGCAGGGTGAACAGGAACCGTGCGCCATCACCTTCCGCGCGCTCCACCCACAAACGCCCGCCATGGCATTCCACCACGAAGCGGCAGAACATCAGACCCATCCCCATACCGTCAGGTTTGGTGGTGTGAAAGGCCAAGAAACTCTGTTCCGCCTGCCCGGCCGGCAGCCCCGGCCCGGTATCTTCCACCGCCACCTGCACCATATCATCCTGGACCATGCGTGAGCGGATGGACAGCCTGCGGCCGGGTGCCGGTTGCTCGCGCATCGCCTCGATCGCATTCATCGCCAGATTGGACACCACCTGTTCCAGCTGGACCTGGTTGCCGGTCACGGGCACCAGACCATCGGCCAGATCGAACTGGACCGTCACCCGATGCGCCTTGGCCTCCTCCCGGCAGCGTTCCATCGCATCGCGGATGCAGGCATTCAGATCCAGCGCCTCGCGAGCGCGGGTGCCGGGCTGGAACATGGCACGGACACCCGCAACCACCTCGCCCGCGCGATGACCGTCGCGCACGATGCGTTCCAGCGCGGCACGCGCTTCCGCCTGGCCCACACTGCCCTGATCCAGCCAGCGCAAACCGGCGTTGGCATTGGTGATCATGCCCGCCACCGGCTGGCTCACCTCATGGGCGATGGTTGCCGACAGGGCTTCCATGGCGGAAATCCGCGCCTCCCTTATGCGCCGCTCCGCCGCGACCGACCGCGCCAGCCGGGCATAGAGCATGGTCGTTTCGGTCAGCAGCACGACCAGCACCGTGCTGGCGGATATCAGGCCAAGCACACGGCCCACCCACCAGCCGATGCTCAGGCGGATTCCGCCGCTGACATAGGACAGGAAGATGATCTCGATAGCCAGAATCGCCACCACCACCATCAGCCAGAGGTCGAGAACGGAACACCCCCGACGCCAGAGCAGCAGCAGCGCCACGCCATAGAGCGCAAGGACGGTCGCCGGTACCGCCGACCATAGGGCCGCCACATGGCGCGCATCACGCATCAGGGGCGGCAGCGCATGCCCGCCCAACGTTGTCACCACCGTGATCAACCCGACCAGCACCAGGGTGGCGATGATGACGGCCGCGACCAGCGCCGCCGCCGAAGGCTCCGACCAGGGCAGCGGCCCCGTGCGGTCCTTGATCAGGGCATACCAGATCACCGCGACCGGGAAGGCGAAGCGTCGCAGGCTTGCTATCGCCGCCGTGCTCTGCAACCCCATATCGATCCCCAGCGCATCGAACACGCCGGGAAAGGACAGGGCCCAGGGAATGACCAGCAGCCCCGTCAGCAAATAGCCGGTCGCCAGAACCAGAACCGCCAGGCCACGCTGTGCCACGAACAGGGCATAGAGCAGCACCGCCGTCACCAGTTCCACCACCAGCACCGCAGCGGCATAGGCCGGCAGAAAGGTTTCCGTCCCGACCAACGGGATGCGCGCGACGGGCACGACCGGCGTAAGGCCCAGCACCAGGGCCAGCAGGATGGCCGGTGCCAGACGCCTTTGCAGATCGGTCGGCCTTGCCGCGGAAATCAGCAGGCCGCCACGGTCGCTGTCCACAGCCTTCAGAGTCCCCGTCCCCGGAAGAAGGTGAACATGGCGAAGCGCCGACCCTCCTCCACCGGTCGCACCTCATGCAGCAGCGCGCAGGAAAACACGACCGCCCCGCCAGCCGGCGCCCGGAAACGGGCCTGACCATATTCGGGAAAGATCACCTCGCCGCCACGATAGCCATCATTCAGATTCAGGCTGAGCGCGTAGCGCCGATGCGCGCTGACCGCCATGCCGGTATCGCGATGCCGTTTGAAATAGTTCTCCCCGCCGCCATCATAGCAGCCGATGCGATAGACCTCCGCCTGGGTGACCTCGAAATTGAAGCTCCGGCGGATTTCCGGCATCAGCCGGCGGCCCAGATAGGCCTGTACCACGCGCTGCAGATTGGGGTCCGTGATGCCCACATCGCGACGCCGCTTCATTGATGCAACCGCACCGGAATAACTGTCGCTGGAAACCGCATCATCATACTGCTCCCCGACGCGCCAGACCTCCATCAGATGGGCGCAGAAGGCCTGCGGGAAGATGTCCGGCACCACCATGACCGGGGCCTGGCGGGCGGCGGACAAGGCGGGTTCGGCCTCCGTCAGGGCCTTCAGCGAGGCCAGCATGGCGGGTGCCTGCTCCACCCCACGCGCTACGGCAACCACCCGGAAGGACGGCCCCACCAGCAGACTGAGCGGTCCGGCCGCCAGCGTGGCCGCCGTCAGCCCGGCCGCCATGCGGTAGCCCTGATCGCCATCCACCGCCGGCAGGATGGCCGGATTCAGCCCGCCCGCCAGCGCCGCGACCGTGGCAGCATCGCCCAGCAGGGCAAGCCGCGCCCCGGCCTTGGCGAAGGCCGGTAGCACCGCCTTGTAGCGCGCCAGTTCCGCCTGGGTGGCAGGGTCGTCCCGTCCGGCCAGGATCAGCACGATAGGGGCGCCGGCAATGGCCTGATGGCTCAGATCCACCGCCTCGCCCGCCAGCCGGGTCAGCGGGAAAACGGGCAGGGCGTCGCCCGGTTCAAGCGGCCCCGGCGGTGGAAAGGCCGGCTGGGATCCGGGGGCGGCGGGTGTCTTGGAAGCATAGGGTGCGGTCATGGTCTTGACCCAGGTCAAGGAGGGGAAGGGCCATTGGGCGGTAGACGACCCTATAACCTGGAGATGACGAGGGAAAGATGGCATCGGCCGAAGCGACCGAATATCGACTGGCACGTTCCCTGCGCGCGGCGGAACGAAAGGACGAGCCCTATCGCCACTGGCTCCTGTCCGACCTTCTGGACCGGGAAAGTTGGGAAGCCCTGATGGCACTGCCGATCACCATCCCGGCCGGGCTCGACTTCAATGGCACACGCGAAGCCAACAACCAGTCGCGGATTTATTTCAATCCGCAGTTCCGCCAGGCCCATCCGGTGGCGGAATACCTAGCCGCGGCCTTTGACGGGCCGGAACTGCGCGGGGTACTGGCAGAGGTGACGGGGCGCGATCTGTCGGACGATCTGTTGCGCATCGAATACACGCTCGATACCGATGGGTTCTGGCTGGAACCGCATGTCGATATCGCGGTCAAGCGCTTCACCATGCTGATCTATCTGTCGGATGACCCGGCCCTGGCGGATTCCGGAACCGATATCTATGACGGCGAGCAGCGGGAAGTCGGCCGCGCCCCCTATGGCCCAGGGCTGGGCCTGATCTTCCTGCCGGCCAAGGATACCTGGCATGGCTTTTCCAGGCGGCCGATCCGCGGCCTGCGGCGCTCGCTGATCATCAACTATGTGACCGCGGAATGGCGCGCGCGCCACGAACTGGCCCGGGGCTGAATGCCTTGCCCTTCCCGGCCCTCTGGTCGATGCGTGGGGCCGGGTAAGGCCGGGCCTCCAATGGCCCGGGGGAAAGATTGCCGGGATCGGATTTCGGGGCTTGCGGTGCGTTACGGTTTTGAGTAGGTTCCGGCCGCTTTTCGACCGGCCCCTGTATGACCGTTGGGTGCCAAGGTGTTGAAGGCCTCGCGGAGAGGTGCCGGAGTGGTCGATCGGGCCTGACTCGAAATCAGGTGTGCTCGCAAGGGTACCGTGGGTTCGAATCCCACCCTCTCCGCCATTGTTTTTTCAGGCAGGCTTACCCGGTCCAACAGATTGAATTTGTTGGACATTTTTTGGGTTTGAAATCCTGATTCCAGATCATAGACAAGGCGTTCGGCGAAACTGAGTTTCAGGATTGCGTGACGCCATGCCAATGAGCCGCCAGCCCATATCTTTCCTGGGTTTGCGAGGACCTGCAGGCTGAGTTTGAACACTTCCTCAAACCCCATGTGCGGGCGGGCCTCCGTCTGGAGCTTTTCTTCCACGACGAGGCGTTCGCGCTCCATCTCCCCTATTCGCTGTTCGTAACGCGCAATCACCGGCTGGCCGAATATGGCCTTCGGAATTCCCGATCACGAAAAATATGGAACGGACCGCTTGACAAAGGTCATGCCGGAATTCTACCAATTTATCAGAAACGATACAGTGTTTCAATTATCGTAACAAGCGGAAAAATGAGATGCCGGGAATGACCATGCAGCAGCGCCGCCCCGAAATGCAGGTGGATGCCGCGACGCTGGCCGCACAGGCCAGGCAGAAATGCTTCCAGCACTGCGGCGAGGCGGTGGAGGTGATCCTGTCCGGCCATCCCGCCCATAAGGGATATCTGAGCGGCTATTTCAGCATGCTCCATGACCTGAACCCACGCTATCAAAGCGCGGTCATAGCAAGCCGGGACACCGCCGTGCTGGTGGTCGGGGCGGCCGATGCCGGGGGCGCGCTGGAAGCGCTGGGGGACCCGTCCAGGATCTTCCGCTACGGCTTCTTCTGCTTCGAACATGCGCCCGGCTCCGGCGCGGAAGGCTATGACATCGCCGGCTTCGAAAGCTTCGAAGCCGCCGTTCTGGCGGCCCTGCGCGACGTTGCCGGCGAAACCGCCCGCAGCATTGGCGTGGACCGCACGGGCGGGGACCAGCTCTGGACCCTTGTCACCCAACATCTGGACCATCGGCTGGCGGTCGACAGCAGCGCCGATATCATGCGGGCGCGACGCACCAAACTGCCCGGCGAAATCCATCGCCTGTCCGTCGCCACACAACTGGTGGAGCGGGGTCTTCTCAAGGTTGGCAACCAGCTTGCCCCCGGCATGTCGGAACGCGACATGGCCGCCATCATCTCCACCGAAATGATTCTTGGCAGCGCGATTCCGCGTCTGGTCAGCGTCACCTCCGGCCCCCGATCCGCTTTGGCCGATGTGCATCCCAGCGACCGGCGCGTGCAGCGTGGCGATCTGGTCCGGATCGACGCGGGATGTGTGTTTCAGGGTTACACCTCGGACATGGCCCGCACCTACGTGCTGGGGGAACCCGATGAAGAGCAGGCGCGATGCTATCGAGCGATCCGAGCCGGCATCGAGTACGAGTTGCAAACGATCAGGGCGGGCATCCGTGTCGATCAGTTCTTCCAGGAGACCGTGCGGACCGTGCGGGAGAACGGCATTCCCACCTATCGACGCCAGCATGTCGGCCATGGGATCGGCCTTGCCGGCGGGTATGACTTTCCGGTTCTGAACCCGACAACCCCCGACCTGCTGGAAGCCGGAATGACCCTCTGCGTTGAAACACCTTACTACCGCATCGGCTGGGGCGGAATGATGATCGAGGACACGATCCTGGTCACGGAGACCGGTCACGAACCCATCACGACCATCCCACGTGACCTGATCCGCGTCGGTTGATCCGCAACCGTTCGAACGGACCCAAAGAGACGCTCGTTTCAATTAAAGGAACATGCCATGACGAACGGGAACCAATCGCTGTCGCGGGGTCTGGCGATCCTGTCGGAGCTGGAACGCGCCAGAGACAGTCTTGGCGTGCGCGAGCTGGCACGCCGGCTGGACCTAAATCCGGCAACGACGCAAAGGCTGATCAACACGCTGCTGGAAGAAGGCTTCGTCATTCGCGACCCGGTCAACCAGCGCTACTCCCTGGGCTACAGGGCGCTTTCCCTGGGTGCGTCGATCCGCGATGACAACCAGCTGGTCACCGCATCGATGAAAGTGTTGCAGAACCTGACCAATGCGATGGAGGTGAACAGCTTTCTGGGCGCCCTGATGGGAGATCGGGTCGTTTATCTGCTGGCCCTGCAAAGCCAGGGGCCGATTTCCATCAATTCCAGGACGGGCCAAGTCGTGGCCCTGCATTCCAGCGCGCTGGGCAAGGTCCTGCTATCGGAAATGCCGGAAGACCGGGCGATTTCCCTGTTGAGCAGCGCGCCGCTGCAGAAATTTACCGAGCGCACCATCACCGACATTCCTGTCCTGCTGGAAGAACTGCACGAAGTGCGCCGTCAGGGTTACGGCACCGTATTGGGCGAGAATTTGCCGGGCGTCGATTCCGTCGGCGCGGTGGTGCGCGGTGCCAGCGGAACTGCGGTGGGGGCCATCAGCGCCGCCTATGCACCGACGCTTCAGCCCCGGGTCCGCTTCGCGGATCTGACGGCACGTCTTGTCAACGCAGCGCGGGACATCTCGCTGCAGCTCGGCTGCCCCGCCGCCGCCCTGCCGCGCGCCATGCTTGCACGCAGTGGCTGACGGCCGCGTCCGGATTCACGGCTTTCACCAAACACTGCCGGACATGCCTCCGCCAAGAGAGGCCGGCTGAAAATCATCCTATCGGAACAGAGGAGATGAACATGGGTACCCTGCACGTCCTGACGAAGTTCGGAACCATCGCGTCTGCTTTTACATTGGCCTTGACGCTGTCCCCCGCCGCACAGGCCCAGCCGAAGGGGTTGACGATCTTCACTTCGGTATCCGGCAGCAGCTGGTATGGCATCGGCGCGGGCATGGCCGAGATTTTTGCCAAGGCGGGCGTGCCGTCCAACCCAGAACTGGGAGCCGGGCTTTCCAATGTCTCCAATGTCGGCGCCCACAAAGGCGAGCTGGGTTTGACAGTGGCGCCGGCATTGACCGTTGCTGCCCGTGGGCAGGCCCCCTTTCCCGCCGCCGTCGGGAATGTGAAGGTGATCGCCGGCCTCGACAGCAGCATTCTGCATATTTTCGTCCGTGCCGACGCGGGCATCAGCGCGGTCAAGGATCTGGCCGGGCATGCTTTCATGACGCAACGCCCGGGAACCATCTCGGCCGTCGTGTTCAGCGAAGTGCTGCAGGCTTATGGCCTGAAGGAAAGCGAATTGTCCCTGTCGGCCGGCAATCTGACCGAACAGACCGACGCCATGAAGGATCGCCGCGTCGACGGCATGATCTCGGTTGCGTCCTATCCGTCCAGCTGGGGCGGGGAATTGGCCAGCACGATGGCAATCCGCTTCCTTCCGGTTGACGACGCCGCCTTCACCCGATTGACCGGCAGCATGCCGACCCTGGGGCGGGCCGTGATCAAAGGGGGCCTCTACAAAGGGCAGGATGCGGATGTGCCGACGGTCAGCGCACAGATGGTATTGATTGCCGCAGCGGAAATGCCCGAGGCGGATGCCTATTGGATCGCGAAGGCCCTGACGGAGAAGCTCGAAGACCTGCGGGCGATCCATGCAAGCTTCAAAGCCCTGACTGTTGGCGATCTGGCGAATGTCGCCGGGGGCGGTCTGCATCCCGGTGCCGAGAAATATTACCGGGAAGTCGGCGCGCTGAAATAGGCCCGGATGGACCGATGCTGCGGGGAGCGGCCGGGATTTGCCGCTCCTCACCCCTTCTTCTGACGGTGAAACGATATGCAAGCCAGCAACGCCACCCCGACACCGGGGCGCGAGCCCGACCTGTTTTCCATCTGGCTGTCGATGGCCAAGGCGATGCGATGGCTTGGCATAGCCATGGCGCTTGCCCTGTCCGTCTATCATCTCGTCGTGGCGGTGATTGGCCCGCCGATGACGGAGGCGCACCGCGTCACCCATTTCATGCTGGGAACCGCGGTGCTGTTCTGCCTGGGGACAATTGCCGCCACGCAGAACGACAGCCGCACCCCGCGCGGCTTGTTGATCGATATCCTTTTCCTTGCCGCGACGCTTGTCCCATGCGGCTACATGCTATTGCATGTTCAGGATATCGCCTCGCGCATGCTCTATGTCACGCCGGTCACGCTGAACCAGATGATCCTGGGTTGGGTGGTCGTCCTGGCGACCCTGGAAGCGACCCGTCGGATGCTGGGCTGGCCGATGGTCATCCTGGCCCTGGTCTTCATCGCCTATACGCAGGCCGGCCCCTACCTGCCCTATCCCTTCTGGCATCGCGGCTATCCGATCGAGCAGGTGATCGAACAGATCTATCTGAGCGTGGATGGGCTATGGGGCACGCCAATCGGCGCCTCGGCCAGCTATATCTTTCTGTTCGTGCTGTTCGGTGCCCTGCTTGTTTCCTCGGGGGCCGGAGATTTCTTCAGCCGCTTCGCCAATGCCCTGACCGGTCACGTGGTCGGCGGCCCGGCCAAAACAGCTGTCGTCTCCAGCGCGATGATGAGCATGCTGTCCGGCAGTTCCACCGCCAATGTGGTGACCACGGGTTCGTTCACGATCCCGGCGATGCGGGCCTATGGCTATAACAGGGAATTCGCCGCGGGGGTGGAGGCCGTGGCATCAACCGGCGGCCTGATCACCCCACCCGTCATGGGGGCCGCAGCCTTCATCATGGCCGACTTCCTGGGCGTCACCTATGCCGAGATCATGAAGGCGGCCGCCATTCCCGCCATGCTCTACTTCGTCGCGATCTATATCGCGGTCGATATCGAAGCCCGGCGCACCCGGCTTCTGCCGCCCGAGGGTGCGGTGCGCGAGCCGCTGCGGCAGATCCTGCGCGACGGGCTGTTCATGCTGCTGCCCCTGGGGGTGATGATCGCCACCCTGGTCCAGGGCTTCACCCCCTCTCTCGCCGGATTGCTGGGAATCATCGTTTTCCTGCTGTCACTGGGGGTGCGGTTCCGCAACACGCCGAAGCGGATTGTCTCCACCATCTGGGAGGCTGCAATCGACGCGCCGAAAATGATGGCGCCCGTAATCGCGGCCTGCGCGGTCGGCGGCATCATCGCCGGTATCATTTCCCTGACCGGGCTGGGGGTCCGGTTCACCAGCATCATATCCTTCCTGGCCGGAGACAGCGCGATCCTGTTCCTGACCCTGACCATGCTGGTCGCGATCGTGCTGGGCATGGGCATGCCTACCTCCGCCGTCTATATCGTGCTGGCCTCCATCCTGGCGCCGGGCATCGTGAGGCTGGGCTTCGAACCCATCGCGGCACATATGTTCATCTTCTTCGGCGCGGTGATGTCGAACATCACCCCGCCACTCGCCATTGCCTCCTTCGCGGCGGCAGCGGTCGCGGGCGGCGATCCCTGGCGCACTAGCCTGCACGCCGTTCGCATGGGGGTCGGCGTGTTCCTGCTGCCCTTCATCTTCGTCTATGCTCCGGCCCTGCTCTGGCAGGGGAACTGGCTGGAGGTCGGCCATGCCATGCTGTCGGCCGTGATCGGCATCGCCATCCTTTCCATCGCCACGGCCGGTTGGTTCCTGCGACCGCTGCATTGGAGCCTGCGCCCCGTCCTGGCCCTGTCGGCGATTGCGATGATCTTTCCGGGCCTGGTCAGTGACCTGCTGGGGCTTGGGGCGGCCGGCCTTGTCCTGGGCCTTGTCTGGACCCGGAACCGCCGGACCCGAACCACCATCTGAGACATTCGCGCAGACGCTTCCGCGCCGGCTTCGCCACGCCCACTGTGCCGAAAGGACATGCTTGCCATGCATGCATATTCAACCGAACCCAGAATTGCCGCCCTGTCCTGCCTGCGATGTGGTACGCGACAGCGTCCGGATTATCCCATCGACGCGAAAGGCTGCCCCGCCTGCGGCGATGTCGCACCATCCAATTTCGAGCTCGTCTATACCGACACGGCCCTGCAGGCGCGCAAGGCCCCGCTGCGACCGCCATCGGGCAGCTTCCTGCGCCATATCGACTATCTGCCGATCGAGACGGAGGATCTGGTCAGCCTGGGTGAAGGCGACACCCCGCTGATGGCCGCCGAAAAACTGGGGCGCGCATTGAACATCGGCAATCTGCGGATCAAGGATGAAAGCCGCAATCCAACCTGGTCGCACAAGGACCGGTTCTCGGCCATTGCCGTATCCCATGCCCGCAGGCAGGGCCATCGTTTCATCGCCACCGCCTCCTCCGGCAATGCCGGGGCATCGCTCGCAGCCTACGCGGCCAAGGCTGGTCTGGCATGTCTGGTCGTGACCTTCAAGGGCGCCGCCGGGCCGATGGTGGAGCAGATCCGCCGCTATGGCGCGCTCGTGGTGGAGTTGGAGGACAAAACGCAACGCTGGCCCCTTCTGGCGGAAGGTGTGCGACGCTTCGGGTGGTTCGTGACCTCCCCCTTTGCGGCACCCGTTGTGGGCAGCAATCCGATCGGTATCGAAGGGTACAAGACCATAGCCTATGAAATCACAGCTCAATCGGATGGCGGGGTTCCGGATTGGGTAGTAGTACCGATGGCCTATGGTGATGTCCTGTGCGGCATCTGGCGCGGCTTCAGGGACCTGTTCGACGCGGGCCATATTGCGCGATTGCCCAGGATGGCCGCTGCGGAAATCCACGGATCGATTCAGCAGAGCCTGTCGGCTGGGGTCGATGCCATTCCAGCCGTCCAGCCCAGATGGCAAAGCCAGGCGCTGTCAATCGGCACGCTCCAGGGCAGCTTCCAGTCCCTATCCGCGATCCGGAACTCCGGCGGCACCACCGCTGTGGTGGAAGACAAGGCACTATGGACCATGCAGAGCAATCTCGCCCGCATGGAAGGCATGTTCGGCGAGTTGGCGGGTGTCGCGGGCCTTGCCGCCGCCGCCCAGCTGCGACAGCGGGGCTTGATCGATTCCGGGCAAAGCGTGGTCTGCGTCATGACCGCCAGCGGGCTGAAGGATATCGACCAGAAACCACCGACCACCTACCCCGTTCACGGCAGCCCGGGGGACTGGGCATCCTTCGAACAGATGCTGGTGGAATTCTGCCCCCAGGCCCTGGCCCCGCGGGATGACTGAAGACCGGGTCGGAAAACCTGTGCGACGATGCAGAACGGTGCCTGCCCGAACCGGGCAGGATCCGTCACTTCAGTCGGGCTGCGATCCGCTCCGCCGCGGCCAGCACGGGTTGAGCGGCACTTTGCGGAAAAAACCGGGATGCCGGCCCAACGACCGTCAGCGCATACAGCCCCGTTCCGTCATGCAAGGGTACCGATATCGACGCGGTCCCGGGCGTCACTTCGCCATGGCTGATGGCGTAGCCGAGCCGCTTTGCCTCATCCACCCGCGCCAGGATTTCCTGGGCCCCCACCACGGTCTTGTCCGTCTCGCGTATCATCGGAACCCGCTCGAGCAGATAGCAGAGATTGTCCGTGGACATATGGCTCATCAACGCAACACCGGTCGCGCCGGAGTGAAACCGGGACGAATATCCCTTTCCATATTCGAACTTGATGCCATGTGGTGAAACGACCTCCTCCACGATGGTCTTTCGCGTCCCCATGCGCCGACACAGGCAGACCGTCTCCTGCGTCAGATCGCGCAGCGCATACATCTCGTCGGACGAGACCATGGCATGGCGGGAAAACTGACTTTCCACCTTCGCGGCAAGGCGCAGCAGATCGGAACTGAGGAAATAATCCTTGGTCAGGGGATCCTGTGACACGAATCCCGCATCGGCCAAATTCTTCAGCAACCGGTGGAGCGTGCCGTTCGAATGGCCGGTGATCCGCGACAGCTGGGAAAATCGCGTAACGCCTTCGGCAAGCAGATCGAGAAGCTGCGCGCTTTTCCCCACCGTGCTGGTTGCCTTCTGCACAACGGCAGGGCCCTCCTGCGACTGCAAATTGGCGTTCAAATCCACGCTTCCCCCACATGTTTTGACCGGGCAGGTCGCCGGTTCGCGGCTGCCCGGCCTGTATGGGCCATCAGCCCCAATGGCCTTGTTCCCAAAGCACCAAATCCTGCCCCATGGACCCGGCTTCGGCGGCTTTCTGAACGCGATGCCCGCAGATGGCATCATAGATCGCCATGCCACGCGCGAAGTAAACAATGATCTGATCGTCGTTATCGCGGCCCGGTACCTTACCGGCAATCACTGCGCCCAGATCCAGCAACTGCTCCGGCTGCAGAATTCCCGCATCGACCAGGCAGCCCGGCGTCAGGTTGTGCCGTTCTATCGATTCCGCAGCATTGGAATAGAATTTGTCGGCATGCTCATAGAGATCATATTTGGCATCCCAGATCGACAAATCGATGTAAAGCGCGCCGCGCTTGAACCATTCATAGGGGATATAGGCCTGTTCCGGCACGGTCAACGTCGTGGCCGGCATGACAATATCTGCAGCCCGAACCGCGGCTTCCGCGCTTTCGGCAACCTGGGTGCGCACGCCAAGTTCCGTCTCGATCCGACGGGCATAGGCCTCCGCCCGCTCCCGCGTGAGATCGAATACATGGACCAGCCCGATATCGGCTCCGTCGTTGCAGACATGATGCAACGCCGCCATCGCCGCCTGGTTGATCGGCCCCACGCCGATCAGGCAAACGTCGTTGATGCCCGATTTACGCAAATAGCGAGCCCCTACCGCACCCAGCGCACCGGTACGGGTACAACTGATGACGGCGCAATCCATCAAAGCGATGGGATAGCCGCTTTCCGCATCCAGCATCGTCAGCAGGCCGGAAGCGCGAGGGCCACGACCCTTGGCGGGATTTTCGGGGTTCGAGGGGATATTCTTGACCCCCACCATCCGCTCGCCACCGTCGTTCACGAAGGCGGCATGGCAATTGACCCGCTTCGTACCCTTGTAGCCAACGGCCTTTTTACGATCCTCCTCCGACAGGTCCCAGAATAGGGTCGCCGTTGTGGCTTCGATGGCCTCGCCCTCATAGAGAAGGCGGGTCGCTCGATCGACATCTGCAACCGTCGCAACAACATCGGCGCCGCCGCACTCAACGACCTGTTCCTGGGTCAGGTAAAGGAAGCTTTGTCTGGACACGGGGGAATCTCCATAAAGTCCGATAATCGGACTATAAGTTTCGATATAACAAGAAAATGACATCACCCCTCAAAAGCTGTCAATTCAGAATTTACTGGGAATTTATGGATTCCCTAGTTGACAGGCGTTCCGAGCTGAAATCAAATTGCTAGATCAATGTCCGATAAACGGAACAGGGAGTTTGCTATGAGAAGCCTTATATCCCTTTCAGCATCCAGCGCCCTCGCCGTAGCGCTTTCGCTCGCGGCGATACAGCCCGCCGAGGCGGCGGACCGGAACCTGCGGATCGCCTATGACATCGGGGATCTGAGCGGAATGGACCCGCACCGCGCCTCTTCGCATGTGGATCGGGCCATCGCCGCCATGGTGTTCAATGGTCTGGTTCGCCTGCCGGCGGGCAATGCCAATGTCGCCTCGGCCGAGCCGGATCTGGCAAAATCCTGGTCAGTCAGCGAGGATGGCAGGGTCTGGACCTTTCAACTCCGTGACGACGTCAGGTTCCAGCCCTGGGGCAACAATCCTGCGCAGAAACTGACCGCCGAGGATGTCGTTTTCTCGCTGACCAAGGCCGCGGATGTAAAACGGTCCGCCTATTCCGGCGAATATGCCGGTTTCAAATTCACTGCCGTGGATGACACGACGGTTCGAATTGAGACCCCTGTGCCGCTTTCGGAAACGCTGATGCTTGCCAAGCTGATGAATTACGGCGGGGGCTTCATCATCTCAAAAGCAGCCTATGAAGCCATGGGGGATGGCTTCGCCATGGCGCCGGTGGGAACCGGACCGTTCATGGTCGATCACCTGACCCCGAAAAGCAGCGTCACCTTCAAGGCCAATCCCAACTATTTCCGCGGCGCCCCGAAATTGCCGGGTGTCGAATTGCTGTTCATGCCCGATGTCTCGGCGCGCGGGATTGGAATCCGGACCGGGGAGCTGGACATTATCGAAGGCTCCAGCGAAGCAAGCTGGGTCAGCCTCATGCGGCGCTACCCGAATGTTGAGGTAAAGGTATTCGGCCCCGGCTCGGCCTCCATCCTGTATCTCAACATGAAAAAGCCCCCCCTGAATGACCTTCGGGTCCGCCAGGCCATCGCCTATGCCCTGTCGCGCGAAGCGGTTGTGGCAGCGATCGGCCCGGAAACGGCCATGCCGCTGTATGCCCCCATCCCCGGCGAATATCTTCCCGGCGGCCTGACCACGGAAGAAGTCAAGGCGGCCAAACTGGACTACCCCCATGACATCGCCAAGGCCAAGGAATTGCTGCGCGAGGCAGGTTACCCCGACGGCATTTCCCTTGACGTGATCCACACCGAGCTTGCCGTGATGCTGCGGCCGATGGAGAATGTCCAGGCTCAGCTGCGCGCGGCGGGAATTGCCCTCAACCTGCGCGTTGTCGATCATCCGACCTACCATTCGATGATCCGCGACGATGCCAGCCAGATCGTGCACTACATGGCCTGGCGTCCCAATCCCGATATTTTCCTGTCGCGCTTCTATCATTCGGCGGCGGACATCACGACCGGCACCAAGAAGGACACGAACTTCTCGCATTATGCGGCGATTGATGCCCTGGTCGATGAAGCTAGGTCGACGATTGATGCAAAGAAGCAGGCCGAGCTGTGGCGCGAGGCGTCCATCAAGATCCTGCAGGACCTGCCCGTCATTCCGGTCTTCCAGGGTCGCACGGCAATGGCGCTGAATTCCACCGTGCAGTTGGGCTATGATCTCAACAGCAACCTTGCCTTCTTCGTGCCGATCACCGAACGGACCGATATCGTCGATTGATGGCTCCGGGGGCGGGCATGCCATCCCTTTGGCACCCCGCCCCGGACCGACCGCACCAAACGAGGCCCAGGTCAGCGATGAGCGACATTCTGCTAAAACGGCTTCTGAACCTGATCCCGATCTGCGTTCTGGTTTACACCATGGTGTTTTTCCTGCTGCGGATTGCACCTGGCGACCCGGCCACCGCCGTTCTGGGGGACAATGCGACCGCCGAGGCGGTTGCTGCCCTGAAAACAAAGATGGGGCTGGATCGAAGCCTTCTGGAACAATACTGGGATGGCCTTGTCGACCTGCTTCGGGGCGATTTCGGACGGTCGCTGACCTCCGGCCTGCCGGTTACGGACCAGATCCTGTCCGCTCTGCCCTATACGCTGCACCTCGCTTTTGCCTCCCTGGGGCTGGGGCTGGTGCTGGGAATTCCGATGGGAACCCTTTCGGCCATTCGCCGCGACGGCCTGTTCGATCACGGCTCCCGCATTGTATCGCTTGCCGGCCTTTCCGTGCCCAGCTTCGTCCTTGGCATCGTACTAATGTTGACCTTCTCCATTCACTTTCCCATCCTGCCTGCCGTCGGCGGTGGAAAAGCGGGCGATCCGCTCAGCATCCTGCGCCATCTCATTCTGCCGGCCACGACGCTGGGCCTGATCATGATGGCCTATGTGATGCGGGTGACCCGCAACGCGATGTTGAACGTGCTGGGTGAAGATTACATCCGCACCGCCCGCGCCAAGGGGCTGCCGGAATGGAAGGTCATCCTGCTTCATGCGTTCCCGAACTGCCTTGTTCCCTTGATCTCGCTGGCGGCAATCAATTTCATCACCCTGGTCAGTTCATCGGTGATGATCGAGATCATCTTTTCTCGCCAGGGATTGGGGCGGCTTCTGGTCTCGGCGATGCGCCAGCGCGACTATGTGTCCCTGCAGTCGGTGCTTGTGGTCTACGCGATGCTGATCATCGCGGTGAACATGACGGCCGATATCCTCTACAGCCTTGCCAATCCGAGGATTCGTGCGAAATGAGCCGCAACCCCATCATCCGCCACCTTTCGCGCGACAAGCTTGGCAGCATTGGTCTGGTGGGCCTCGCGACCATTCTAACGCTTGCCATCCTTGCACCTGTTCTGCCCATCCCGGACCCGCTCTCCCACAATCCCTACCAAACCCTGGCCGAACCCGGTTCGATGTTTCCACTCGGTTCGGACAATCAAGGGCGTGATGTCCTGTCCCGCACGCTATACGGCGCACAGGTATCCTTGTTGATTTCCCTGACTTCCATTGGCGGCGCGATGGTCGCCGGCACGCTGCTGGGCATCGTGGCGGGATATTATCGCGGCAGAACAGAAACCATCATCATGCGCCTATGCGACAGCGTGATGGCCTTTCCTGCCCTGATCCTGGGCATCGCGATCATGGCGATCATGGGTTCCGGCCTGGAAAAAGTCATTCTGTGCCTGGGCATCGTCATGACGCCGCGTTTCGCCCGGATCGCCTATGGCGCGACCATGGCCATCCGCCCGAAGGAATTCATCGAGGCCGCCAATGCGGTCAGCGCACCCTTCCTGCGCATTCTTTGGCTGCACATCCTGCCCAACATCTTCTCGGAAATCGTGGTTGTCGCCATCCTGTGGATCGGCACCGCCATGCAGATCGAAGCCTCGCTGTCCTTCATCGGCATCGGCGTACCGCCGCCCAACCCGACCTGGGGCAACATGATCAAGGACGGTCTGGACTATCTGCCCATTGCTCCCTGGATGGCCTTGGTGCCCAGCACCGCGATCTTCCTGACCATCATCTTCTTCAATCTGATCGGGGATTCCATCCGCGATCTCATCGATCCCCGGCACCAGTCCTAGGACTACAGATGACTGAAACCCTCGTTTCCGCGGAGGAATGGAGCCAAGGGCTGGCACCCGGCGTCCAGATTTCCGTCCGCGATCTGAAAATTGCCCTGACCCTGCGTGGCGAGCCCGAGCGACTGCTGGTCAAGGGGATAAGCTTCGATATTCGACATGGAGAAACGCTGTGTCTGGTCGGGGAATCGGGATGCGGCAAATCCGTCACCTCGCTCGCCCTGATGGGGCTGCTTTCCCCTCCCCTGCGCCTGGCGGGCGGACGTATCCTGCTGCGTGAGGGTGAAAAGGCGGTGGATCTGGCCACTTTGCCGGCACGCGGCAAACGCTATCGCGACATACGCGGCCGGCTGATGTCCATGATCTTCCAGGAACCGATGACCTCACTCAACCCGGTGCATACCAATGGCGCCCAGATTACCGAGGTCATCCGGCAGCATACCGGAGCGAGCCGCGCCGAAGCCCGCAAGCGCATGCTCGACCTGATGACCCTGGTCGGCATCCCTTCCCCCGAAATCCGGGCCAAACAATATCCCCATCAGCTTTCCGGCGGAATGCGACAGCGCATCATGATCGCGATGGCGCTGGCCTGCGAACCGGGCTTCCTGATTGCGGACGAACCGACTACGGCGCTTGATGTGACCATTCAGGCCCAGATTCTGCAGCAGATCCGCCGGCTTGCGCGCGAACGCGATACCGCCACCCTGTTCATCACCCATGATCTGGGCGTGGTGGCGCAACTCGCCGATACCGTCCAGGTCATGTATCTGGGCGAGGTGGTCGAGCGAGGCAGCGCGCAGGACGTTTTCAAACGGCCCGCCCATCCCTACACACGGGGTCTTCTTGCATCGCTTCCGTCGTTAACCCCCGGTAGGTCCGGGCTGAAAGACGTCGAACCCATCCCCGGATCGGTCCGTGACATCCCACAGAACCCTTCTGCCTGCCCGTTCCAGCTCCGGTGCGGATTCTCCCAACCGCGCTGTGCCGACAGCATGCCACCGCGCATCGCGCTATCCGAATCCCATACCGTCCGATGCTGGCTGCAGGAGCCCGGCAATGCCTGAACAGACTGTCCTGTCGATCCACGAGCTTTCGGTACGCTTCAATGTCGGTGGCGGCTTTCTGGGACGGGGGCGCAAGGTGTTGCGTGCGGTCGAGGATTTCTCCCTGGACGTCCATCGGGGCGAAACCATCGGTATCGTCGGCGAAAGCGGCTGCGGCAAATCCACCTTGGCCCGCGCCCTGATGGGGCTGGCGCCCATCCGATCCGGCTCGGTCAGGTTCTTCCCGCGCGACCGCTATTTCGGACCGGCCGGTATCGATCTCGCCAAAGCCAAGGCAGGTGAGTGGAGCGAAATTCGCCGGCGCGTCCAGATCGTTTTCCAGGACCCCTTCTCCTCGCTCAGCCCCAAGCTCACGGTCGGGCGCATCATCGCTGAACCGCTTGAGGTGCACGGGACGTTGCCCCGCGCCCTTCTGCGCAAGCGGGTGGCGGAGTTGATGGAACTTGTCGGGCTTTCGCCGGCGGATCGCAACCGTTACCCGCATGAATTCTCGGGCGGACAACGCCAGCGCATCATGATCGCCCGCGCCATCGCGCTCGATCCGGAAGTGCTAATTGCGGATGAAGCCGTCTCGGCGCTTGATGTGTCCATCCGCCTGCAGATCATCCGTCTGCTGGAAGAGCTGAAGGAACGGCTGGGTCTGACGCTGATCTTCATATCGCATGACCTGTCCGTCGTGCGTGCGATTTCCGATCGCGTCGTGATCATGTATCTGGGACGACCCGTCGAACTTGGCGATGCCGAAACCATCTTCGCCGGATCAGCGCATCCCTACACCCAGATGCTGATCCGCGCGACGCCCGTGCCCGACCCGGACCAGCGCATGTTGCATGAGGAAATCCGTGGGGAATTACCCAGCCCGATCGCACCGCCCCCCGGATGCAGCTTCCACCCGCGCTGCCGCTACGCCGATGCAATCTGTACCGCCCGCATGCCCGATCTTTCCGGCCATCCGGTGGGGGACGGACATACCGTGCGTTGTCACCATGCAGAAGTGATCCCCGCCCTGTCGGGAGCGCGGGCATGATCTATGATCTGGTGATTGTCGGAGGCGGCATCAACGGCGCTGCCCTATTGCGCGAGGCCGCCGCCCGCGACCTCAGCGCGATCCTGTTCGAACGCAGGGACTATGGTTCGGGCTCCACCAGCAGGTCCAGCCGCCTGCTGCATTGTGGATTGCGTTATCTGGCGCCGGGCGGACCGGCGACCCGCTTTCTGCGCCAGCCCGGCCAATTCCTGCGCGCCCTGAACGCTGCCCGCCGCGGCATGCAGGCGCGCAATCAGCTATGCCTGGAACGGCCGCATCTGCTGCGCCCCATCCGCATGATGTTCCCGCTATTTGAAGGGGATGACATAAAGGGCTGGCAGGTCGACGCCGCCTTTGCCCTGCTGTCGCGGCTTGGTGGGCCCGGTCCCGGCCTTGACTATCGCCGCCATCGACCCGGCCGCCAGACCGAGAGCCTGCCTTTCGCCGATGCCCTGCCGCAGGGGCGCCGATTGAAATCCCTGGTGGCCTATACCGAATATCAGATCGACGTGCCGGAGCGCCTGTGCCTGGACCTGATCCAGGAAGCCCGGGCGCTGGGCGCTACGGCCCGGAACTATGCGCCGGTACAGGAACTCGCGCGCAAAGACGGGCTGTGGCAGGTGACCGTGTCCCCTCTGGACGAACCCGCATTGAGCGTTGTGGCAAAGGCGGTCGTCAATCTGGCCGGCCCCTGGGTGGATCAGGTTGCGGCCCTGACGGGCGCGGACCCCGCCCCGCGCATGGTTGCCAACACCCGCGGCGGTCATGTGGTCGTGCAATTGCCGGAGCGTTTCCAGGGTCACGGCGTGATGACGCTGAGCGGCCTCGACCATCCGTTCTACTGCTTTCCCTTTCGCGACCGACACTTCCTTGGGCCGACCGAAGCCCCCGATGGCGGCGATCCCGACAAGGCCCACACCACACCGACAGAGATCGTGGAATTACTGGGCGAGGCCACGCGACAATTGCCTGGTCTGGGCTTGGGCCCCCAGCACATCATTGGCAGTTGGGCCGGCATGCGACCGCTTACGCTGGAACCGAAGACGATGATGGCGGCGCGCAACCGCACCATTCACCCGTTCCCGGATGGGGATACCCGCTTCCTCAGCCTCACCAACGGGTCCATCGGGGCCCATCGGATCACAGCCTGTGACATTCTGGACAGGTTGGGCCATGGCGCACTGAAAGTGCGGTACTACCCCGTGCCGTATCGCGCCGATCCGGACCCGACCCGGATGGCTGGCGCCGAGCAGGTGCGGCACCTGGAAGACCTGATCTGGCGCCGCATGGGCCTGGCATGGGATCGGGATGCCGGACACAGCAGAGCCGAACCGCTTGCCCGCCAGATAGCCCCGATCCTTGGATGGGATGACGACCGTGTCGAAGCGGAGGTCGCTGCCTGGGCGCAACAGACGCAGGAGTTGGGTCTGTGCGGGAGTGCGCAGCCATGACCGGCGCCCCCGTCATCACGATCTGTGACCAGGACCCGGTCCTCCGGCTCGTCAAAATCGCTCTCGGCCATGGCAATGCGGAAGACCGGGACTGGCTGATCCGATATTTCGCGCCTGAACCGGTGGACCCGGCCAAGGTTGTCGCCATCGGGGCAGAGCTCGGGCTCCACGGCAATGAACTGCGCATCGCATCGCCCGAGATACCGTTGGCCCGAACAAGCGCCGGCTCAACCATCCTCTTATGCCGTCGTGCTGCCATCGACCAGGCGGTCCTTTCCGCCTCTCCAGGGCTTCGCCATATTCGCCGGCTGGGCGCCCATGATGGTGGCCTGGATCTGCAGGCGGCGCGCGCGGCGGGGATACAAGTCTGGTGCATGCCCCGCCCTACGCTTGCCCTGACCGCAGAGCACGCAATCCTTCTGATGTTGGCCGCAGCCAAGAAGCTGGTCGAGGCCGACCGGCGCTGCCGCGCCGCCGATTGGGATGACACGAAAGTCACGCCCATTCGCAATGTCGCGTATAATTGGCCCGGGCTGGCCGGGCTTGGCGGCCTGATCGGACGCAGAATAGGGCTGATCGGGCTGGGCCAGGTGGGCCTGCTTGTGGCGGAGCGCCTGAAGCCCTTCGGCGCCCAGGTCGTCTATGCCAAGCCATCGCCATTGGATCGGACGGCCGAGGCGCAGTTGAACCTGACCCGGGTTTCTATAGATGACCTGCTGGCAACGTCGGACATCGTTTCGCTGCACGCGCTCTGGACCCCGGAAACCGAGGGCCTGATGGATGAGGCGGCCTTTGCCCGCATGAAGCCCGGTTCCATCTTCGTCAACACCGCCCGGGGTGCGCTGGTGGACGAGACGGCGCTGCTGACGGCTTTGCGCTCCGGCCATCTGGCGCAGGCCGCGCTCGACACGCACGCCCTGGAACCGCGCCGCCCCGGCGATCCGTTATCCGCACTGAACTCCATCATCATGACACCCCATATCGCCGGCGGGTCGCGTCATGAAATGCTGACCGAAATCCGCCTGTTCCTTTCCGGGCTGGTCCCCGGCCACCATGAACCGGCTGCATGACGGGCAACCTGCTACAGACTATTCCACGACGCCACTACAACTGCTTGGGCAACCAGGTCACAAGACCGGGCATGAGGAATAGCAGAAGAAGCGTGATCAGCATCCCGATCAGGAATGGGAAAGCGCCACGGAAGATGTCGCCGATGCCGACCCTGTCATCGTTGACCGTGGCCTTGACCGCGAAGACCGACAGGCCGAAGGGCGGCGTGATCAGACCCATTTCGACCGCGATCACGGTCACGACGCCAAACCAGATCGGGTCAAGCCCCATATGCCGGATCACGGGCAATACGATTGGCAGCAGGATCAGCATGATCGATACGGAATCGATGATGCAGCCCATCACCAGCACGACCAGAATATACAGGGAGACGAAGGCTATCGGCCCCAGGCCCAGATCGGTCAGCCAGGTGGCAAGGTCCAGCGGCAATCCCGACAGCGCCAGCATCCGGCTGTAAAAGCTGGCGCCGATCACCAGGAACAGCACGGACACCGCCACGAAACCGGTTTCCACCAGAATGTTCCAAAAGGACGCGCGCGTCAGCGTCCGGCGGATCACGGCGATAACCAGGGCGCCCATCGCGCCCACGGCGCCCGCTTCCGTCGGGGTGAAGACCCCACCATACAGGCCACCCAGCACCAGGGCGATCAGGCTTGCTATCGGCACCGCTTTCCGCAGGATGGAGCCGGTGGATTCCCTGTGACCACCCGTCGGCGCGCCAGCCCCGGAAAACACCCGATGCGGCATCAGCCGAGCCATCACGACAATGGTCACGGAAAACACCCCGGCCAGAAGCAGGCCGGGAACCACCCCGGCCAGAAACATCTTTCCCACCGATTCCTCGGCCAGCACGCCATAGACGATCATCAGCAGGCTGGGTGGAATAAGCATGCCCAGCACACTGCTGCCGGCGACCAGCCCCAGCGAAAAGCTGCTGCTATAGCCGTTGCGCACCAGTTCCGGCACGGCCACCTTGGTGAAAACGGTTGCCGAAGCCAGGCTGACCCCGGTGATGGCGGCAAAGACCGCATTGGCGCCCACGGTTGCGACGCCCAGGCCGCTGCGCATTCTTCTCAGGCCATAGCTGATGATATCGAATGTATCGCGCCCGATGCCCGAGATCGTCACGAGCATGCCCATCAGAATGAATAAAGGGATGACCCCGAACAGATATTCGCTGATCGAATCGGATGCCGCACCGCCGATCATCCGCACCGAAACCTCGGGGGATTTGAGAAGCGATACGCAGACGAAGGACACCAGCATCAGCGCCACGCTGATATGCATGCCCAGATAGATCAGGATCAGCAATATGATGACCGACAGGGCCCCGATGTCACCGCCGTCCATCAGTTCCCTCCCCGGGTCCAGAGGAACCGCATGCTTTGATAGGCGTTGCAGCAATATTGCAGCGTGGTCATGGCACTACCCAGCAGAAGAACGGCGTAAATGGGCCAGGTCGGCGCCGTGAATATTCCCACGACGCCCAGGAATTCCTGGTCTTCGATGGCACGGGCCAGCACGGGCCAGAGTGCATAGCCGATCACCGCGAAGACGAAGGCACCAGCCAGATCAAACAGCGCCTGCAGGCTGTAGCCGCATTTCGGAAAGGCATCCTTGATGGCGATCAGGAACATGTCCGACTGAATGAACCGCCCTGCCCGCAGCGCGCTGCCGATCTGCAAAAAGACGATCACGACGATCACGGCGGCAACGATATCCGCGACCCCCGGAATGGGGCTGTTGAACGCCGTGCGCGCCACAACATCGGCACAGACCATGACCATGATGGCGCAGATCAGGAGGGAACCGGCCCCGTTGAGGGCGTCCAGCAGCCGGCCGAACAGGGATGGCCGGCTGCTCCGTGGTTTCGGACGGGAGGTCATCGGGACCTAGCGATCCCAGTCGCGGACCGGCTTGATGCCCTTGGCACGCAACCCGTCCATATAGGCCGTCAGCACCTCCTGGGCGGGAAGCCCTTTGGCCGTAGCGGCCTGCGCCCATTCCGCCCCGACATTCGGCATGTCGGCAATCCACTTTGTCCTTTCCGCATCGGACAGCGTGGTCACAACCGCCTTCGGGTTTTCCTTCTGGATCAGGGCGAACCAGCCATCCATACGCTCGTTGGTGGTCTGGCCGAATTTCCGGCTGTAATCGCGCGATACCGCCCGAACGACATCGCGGACTTCCTGCGGCAGGTCTTTCCAGCGATCCTTGTTGAAGGCAAGCGCCCCGGCGGCGAAGGTACCCATATCAACCTTCGTGACATAGGGGGTCACTTCATACAGCTTGGTTCCAGCCACGACGGAGGTGATTGTGACCGCGCCATCCATCAGGCCGGTCGCGACATTGTTATACATGTCCGGCGCCGGCGCATTGATCGGCGTCGCCCCCGCCCCGGCCACGACCGGGCCGATGGCCCCCGCCCCGCCGATCTTCTTGCCCTTCAGATCGCTGACTACCGAAACCGGGAAATTGGTGAAGAGATGCAGCGTGTCCATCGCCGTGGAAGTCAGGAACACCACATTGTTCCGGTCCCACTCCTTCTGCA
>Ga0209066_10001148_pt1 | contig 35868 bp, 40 predicted proteins | sample All_14_2_FD_187198 | JGI IMG/M metagenome (GOLD analysis project Ga0209066, IMG submission 187198) | Freshwater microbial communities in response to fracking from Pennsylvania, USA - Allegheny Zone_MetaG_DW_15 (SPAdes) (version 2) ... | reverse complement strand
GGGGGATAGGGGGCGGGGGTATCCCGTCAGGCTGCGGATTGCGGCTCGGGGGTGAAACATTGAGCCGCCGGCCCTACATAAACGGGGGAAAACCGCTTATTGGAGCGCCTATGGCCAAGATCGAAATCTATACCCGACCCTTCTGCGGCTACTGCGCCCGCGCGATCAGCACCCTGAAGGACAAGAATGTCGACTTCCAGGAAATCGAAGCTGGCATGGATCCGAAACTGCGTCAGGAGATGATGGACCGCTCGGGCCGCAACACCTTTCCGCAGATCTTCATCGACGGAAAGCACATCGGCGGCTGCGACGACATGATGGCGCTGGACCGAGACGGCAAGCTGGACGACATGCTGGGCGCATGATGTTCCGCGCCGGCCTCGTCCAGACCTGCACCCCCGCCACCCATGAAGCGGCGCTGGCCCATGTATCGGAACTGGTGCGGGAGGCGGCGGGGCAGGGCGCCCGGCTGATCATCACGCCGGAGGGCACCAACATCCTGCAGAAGCAGCGGGAGCTGCTGCTGCCGGTGCTGAAGACCGTCGATGAAGACCCGGTGGTGCTGGGCCTGCGGGCCCTGGCGCTGAAGCTGGGGGTGTGGCTGGACATCGGCTCGGCCTTGGTGCTGCGCGAGGACGGTCAGGCGGCCAACCGCCAGATCCTGATCCGCCCCGACGGCTCGATCGCCGCGACCTATGACAAGCTGCATATGTTCGATGTCGATCTGCCCAATGGCGAAACGGCGCGGGAATCGGAAGTCTACGCCCCCGGCGACATCGCCGTGGCGGTGGAAACCGCCTTCGGACGGCTGGGTCTGACCATCTGCTACGACATGCGGTTTCCGGCGGTCTATCGGGCGCTGGCGACCAGCGGGGCGAAGGTGATCACCGTGCCCGCCGCCTTCACCCGGCCGACCGGAGAGGCGCATTGGGATATCCTGTTGCGCGCCCGGGCCATCGAGACCGGCAGCTTCATCCTCGCCGCCGCACAGGGCGGCTTCCATGAGGACGGTCGCGGCACCTGGGGCCACAGCCTGGCGGTCGGACCGTGGGGCGAGGTGCTGGGCCAGCTGCCGGACGACGCGCCGGGGGTGCTGGTGGTCGATATCGATCCGGCGCTGGCCGACAAGGCGCGCGCCGCCATCCCGGCCCTGAAGAACGCCCGGGCCTTCACCGGACCGCACCCGTGATAAAATACGCTCTGGTATGCCAGCATGAGCATGGCTTCGAAGGCTGGTTCGGCTCGTCCTCAGACTACGATGACCAGTCGCAGCGCGGCCTGCTGCAATGCCCCATCTGCGGCAGCGGCGAGGTGCGCAAACAGATCATGGCTCCCGCCGTTTCCGGGACCAAGGCCCAGAAGACGGTCGATGTCGCGCCGGGCATGCGCGAGATGATGATGGAAGCGATGGGCGCGGTGCGCAGCCATGTCGAAGAGAACTTCGACTATGTGGGCGACAGCTTCGCAAAGGAGGCCCGGGCCATTCACGAGGGCCGCTCCGAAGAGCGCGGCATCTACGGCGAGGCGACGCCCAAGGAAGTCGAGGCCCTGAAGCAGGACGGCGTGCAGGTGGCCCAGATGCCGCCCGCGCCGCCGAAGAAGGAAGAGCTGAACTAGGTCTGTTGATCCCGCGTCACGGTCATCATGTAGTTGATGTCGCTGTCGCCGGAGCGGTCCCAGCGGCCGTTGAGGGGGTTGTAGCTGACCCCGAACGGACCCTCGATGGCGAAGGGATGGCCTTCCAGAAAGCCGCGCAGCTCCTCGGGCTTTAGGAACTGGTTCCAGTTGTGGGTGCCGGCGGGCAGCCAGCGGACAATGTATTCGGCCCCGATCTTGGCCAGAGCCAGGGCTTTGAGGGTGCGGTTGAGGGTGGCGACGATCATCACCCCGTCGGGGCTGAGCATGCGGGCGCAGGTGCGCAGGAATTCGCCGGGGTCGGCGACATGCTCGATGACCTCCATGTTGAGGATCACATCGAAGGGCCCGGCGCCTTCGGCCTCCAGCTGTTCGGCGGTGCCGGCGCGGAAGTCGATGTCGAGGCCCTGTTCGGCGGCATGGGTCGAGGCGGTGGCGATGTTGCGCGGGGAGGCGTCGACGGCGGTGACCGCAAAGCCCAGCCGCGACATCGGCTCGCTGAGCAGGCCGCCGCCGCAGCCGATATCCAGCAGCTTCAGCCCCTCGAAGGGCTTGCGGGACGCGCCGTCGCGGCCGAATCGGCCCAGCGCCTCGTCACGGATGAAGGCCAGCCGCACGGGGTTGAATTTGTGGAGGGGTGCGAATTTACCCTTGGGGTCCCACCATTCCGCCGCGATGCGGGAGAACCGCTCGACATCGGCAGGGTCGATGCTGTGGGTGAGTGGCGGGGTCCGGGGTGCAGCGGCGCTTTCCATGGCTTCTATCTAGTGCGATCAGGCGCGGCTGTCCCGTCTGCACCGCGATTTCACGTCTGGCGCATTGCGGCGCCGCGTTCTGGTCGCTAGAAGGCGGCTCCTTGCGCATGAACGGCGAAACACCGGCGGCGCGGGGCAAGATTTGTCTGTTCTGGGGGAGCCTGCGCGCCCGTGTCACGGCTGGTCATGAAGTTCGGCGGCACCTCGGTGGCCGACCTGGAGCGCATCCGTCGGGTGGCGCGGCTGGTGGCGGCTGAATCGGCCACAGGAAAGCCCGTTGCGGTGGTGGTCTCGGCCATGGCCGGCAAGACCAATGAACTGGTCGCCTGGACCGACGGCGCCGGCGCCGCGGCGCAGGGCATCGCCCCCTCCGATGACGAATATGACGTGGTCGTCGCCAGCGGCGAGCAGGTGACGGCCGGCCTGCTGGCCATGACCCTGCGCAACATGGGCCTGCGGGCCCGCTCGTGGATGGGCTGGCAGATTCCGATCATCGCCGATGACGCCCACGGCCGGGCCCGGATCGAGGAAATCCCGGCCGACGCGCTGGGCGCGGCGATGGACAGCGGCGAGATCGCCGTGATCGCCGGCTTTCAGGGGGTGACCCGCGACGGCCGCATCGCCACGCTTGGCCGGGGCGGATCCGACACCAGCGCCGTGGCCATCGCCGCCGCGCTGGGCGGGGCCTGCGACATCTACACCGACGTCGACGGCGTCTACACCACCGATCCCCGGATCGAGAACAAGGCGCGGCGGCTGGCGAAAATCTCCTATGAGGAGATGCTGGAGATGGCGTCCCTCGGGGCCAAGGTGCTGCAGACCCGTTCGGTCGAGATGGCCATGGCCCACCGGGTGAAGGTTCGGGTGTTGTCGAGTTTTGTCGAGCCGGGTGAGGCCCCCGATCAGGGCACCCTGCTGTGCGACGAGGAGGATATCGTGGAAAAACGCATCGTGAGCGGCGTGGCCTACAGCCGCGACGAGGCCAAGGTCACCCTGTTCGGCCTGCCCGACCATCCGGGGGTGTCCTCGCGCATCTTCAGCGCCCTGGCCGACGCCAACGTCAATGTCGACATGATCGTCCAGGCCCACGCCCGCACCGCCGACACTGCCAATATGGAATTCACCGTCGGCAAGCGTGACGCCGCCCGGGCCATGAAGGTGGTCGAGGACCTGAAGGGCGACCTCGGCTTCGAGGGCGCGGCGCTGGACGAGGATGTGGCCAAGGTCTCGGTCATCGGCGTCGGCATGCGCAGCCACGCCGGGGTCGCCAAGACCATGTTCGAGGCCCTGGCGGCCAAGGGCGTCAACATCCAGGTCATCTCGACCTCGGAGATCAAGATCAGCGTCCTGATCGAAAGCGCCTATACCGAACTGGCCGTCCGGGCGCTGCACGCGGCCTATGAGCTGGACAAACTGTAGGCGATTGCTCTCCACCCCGCCGGGGTGGCCAACCTGCAACAGTGTCAAAACCACCGTTCCGTGGGCTTGACGGGATTCGCGCCGAAGCATACCGAAGGCGGATCACCCGGCCCTCGAGGGCCATTTTCGCGAGCTTTGCACCCGTGACCGTTTCGACCTGCAAAACCTGTGTGGTTTCGCCGTCCGCCTTTGGCGGCGGTCGCGCCGCCTGCGCTCGCGAGGAGATCGTCTGAAGCTTCAGCTCACCTGAACCTTCAACCCGCCCCCTCCCGAGCCCGACGCTCCGGAGGGGTTTTTTGTATCCACTTCCAGCGTCGGGCCCGGGCACATCAAGACCCGAGAGACCGATATGACGCATCTGACTTCCCAGACCTTTTCCAGCCGCCTCAGTCCGCCTGAAGGCTTCTCCGGCTGGATGACCGAAGCCCGCGCCCTGCTGCTGCTGTCCGGCCCGCTGATCATCACCCAGCTGGCGCAGATGGCCATTCTGGCGACCGACGTCATCCTGCTGGGACGGCTGAACTCGGCCGCCCTGGCGGCGGCGGCGATCGGCAATACGGTCTATTACTTCTGCTGGCTGCTGGGCGGCGGGCCGACCTCAGCCGTCGCCCCGATCATCGCCCAGATGCTGGGCCGCTTCCCCGGCCAGATGGACGGACCGCGCGCGGTCGCCCGGATGGGTCTGTGGGTGGCCATCGCCCTGCCTCTGCCGCTGATCCCGATCCTGCTGTCGACGGAATGGATCCTGTCGCATCTGGGTCAGGACCCGGCGCTGGCGCGGGACGCCGGGAAGTTCGCGGCCATGCTGTGCTTTGGCCTGCCCTTCACCTTCGGCTTTCAGGTGCTGCGCAATTTCGCGACAGCGCTGGAGCGGCCGAGGGCGGCGCTCTACGTCATGGTGGCCTCGATCCTGTTTAACGGCGTTCTGGCCTGGGCCCTGATCTTCGGCCACTTCGGCATGCCGCGTCTGGGCATCGTCGGGGCCGGGCTGGCGACCTCTGCCTCGGCGATCTTCGCCTTCCTGGTCATGCTGCTGGTCATCCGGATGGATCCGCTGCTGCGGGCGGTGCGGGTGTTCTCAGGCTTCCGTGAACCGGACTGGGCGCAGTTCGGAGAGCTGTTCCGGCTGGGCGTGCCGATCGGGGTGACCATGCTGTTCGAGGCCATGCTGTTCAACAGCATGACCCTGGTCGCCGGGACCTTCGGGGCCGAGACGCTGGCCGCCCACCAGGTGGCCCTGAACTTCGCGTCGGTGACCTTCATGGTGCCGCTGGGCATCGCCATGGCGGCGACGGTCCGGGTGGGGCTGTTCGCCGGGGCCGAGGACCGGGATGGAACGCGGCGGGCCGGCTTTGTCGCCATGACCGTGGGGGCGGGCGTGGTGGTGCTGTTCGGCGTCTTCATGGCGTTCGGCGGCGAGGCCATCGCCCGGCTCTACATCTCGGGCCGCACGCCGACCGACCTGCAGGTCATCGCCTATGCGGCGGTGTTCCTGAAGGTGGCGGCGGCCTTCCAGCTGTTCGACGCCCTGCAGGTCGTCGGCGCGCTGGCGTTGAGAGGCCTGAAGGACGCCCGCTGGCCGATGATCCTAGCCGGCGGGGCCTACTGGCTGGCCGGGGCGCCGGTCTGCCTGCTGCTGGCCATCGGCCTGCAGATGGGCGGTCTGGGCATCTGGCTGGGCCTGGCTTTCGGGCTGGGGGTGGCGGCGGCGGCGATGTGCCTCCGCTTCCACCTGCTGACCCGTCAGCCCTCCCTGGCGGCGTAGTTCGGCTCGCGTTTTTCCAGGAAGGCCCGCACGCCTTCCTGGAAATCCCCGTCGCTGCTGGCGAGGATCTGGTTGCGGTCTTCCATGGCGATGACCGCTTCCAGCCCGCCGGCGTCGATGGCGTGGTTGAGGGCCTCCTTGGTCAGCCGCAGGCCCAGCGGCGTGGCGTGGAGCATGTCCTTGACGAAGCCCTGCGCGACATCGTCCAGGGCGTCGGCTTCGACGATCTGGCTGATCAGTCCCAGTTCGCGGGCCCGGTCGGCGGTGATGAAGCGGCCGGTGAGCATGTATTCGGCGGCCACGGAACTGCCGACCATGCGGGGCAGGAAATAGCTGACCCCGATGTCGCAGGCCGACAGGCCGATGCGGATAAAGGCGGCGTTCATCCGCAGGCGGCGGGTGGCGATCCGCACGTCGCTGGCCAGGGCCAGGGCGAAGCCGCCGCCGGCGGCGGCACCGTCGATGCAGGCGATGATCGGCTGGGGACAGCGGCGCATGGCGATGACGATCTCGCTGATCTTGCGCTGGGCGGTCAGGCCGGCGCCGATCGAGCGGTCGGTGTTGCTGTCGCTGCGCTCCTTCAGGTCGAGGCCGGCGCAGAAGGCGGCGCCGGCGCCGCGCAGGACCACGACCCGCACATCGCGCCGCCAGTAGAGGCCGACGAAGAAGTCCCGCAGTTCCTCGACCAGTTTGCGGTTGAGGGCGTTGAGGCTTTCGGGGCGGTTCATCGTCACCCAGGCGGCGTCGCCCTGCATGCGGATCTGCAGGTGTTCATAGGCGGGCTGGTCGCTCATCGGGTCTGTCCTCCATCGACGGGAATGATGGCGCCGTGGACAAAGCTGGCCCGGTCGCCGAGCAGGAAGGCGGCCATGGCGCCGATTTCCTCAGGTTGGCCGAACCGCTGCATCGGCACCTCGCGGCGGATCCAGCGGTTCCAGTTCTCGGCCCGGGGGCCGGTGGAGCGTTCCTCCCAGTCGCCGCCGGGGAAGATGATGTTGCCGGGGGCGATGACATTGACCCGGACGTTCTTGCGGCCGGTGATCACGGCCAGTTCCTTGGCCATGTGGTTCATCGCCGCCTTGGCGGTGCCGTAGGTCATCGGGGTGCCCAGGGCGCCAAGACCGGCGATGGAGCTGATGAACAGGATCGAACCGGCGCCGCGCGGTTCCATCAGCCGGTAGGCGCCGCGCGCCAGCCGCCAGGCCGAGCCCAGGTTCTGGGAGAAGCCGGCGTCCCAGGTCTCGTCATCGACCTCCGCGCCGGGCGGGCAGGGATGCAGGCCGACGTTGGCCACGGCGCCGTGGATCGGACCCAGGGCCGCCTCACAGCCCGCAAGAGCGGCTTCGATGGTGGCGGTGTCGCGCAGGTCGCCGGACATGGCCCACAGCCTGTCCGCGCCATACTGGTCGGCGAGGCGGGCCCGGGTGGCTTCGAGGGCCTCGGCCCCCCGGGCGGTGATGGCCACCTTCGCGCCCTCGGCCAGACAGGCCTCGACGATGCCAAGGCCGATCCCCCGGCTGGCCCCGGCGACGAAGATGGTCTTGTCCTTGAGACCCAGGTCCATGGCGCTCACTCCCTTGTTGCTTTGCGCGACAATGGAGGCCCCGCCGCTAGGTCAGGCAAGGGGCGGATTGGAGAGGCTGGCTACAGCTTGAGCATGGCCCGCAGACCATAGGCGACCACCGCCGTGGCGGCGGACCCGCCAACGGCCAGCAGGGCGAACCACATCAGGCGTTTGGGCCAGGCGGGGAGGCGGTCGTCCTCCCCGGGCGGGCCTTCAATGATATCCGGCATCGGCCGCCACCTTGCCCCGGAAGATCCAGTAGACCCAGGCCGTGTAGCCAAGGATCACCGGCAGAAGGATCGCTACGCCGACCAGCATGAAGCCCAGGGCGCCGGTTTCGTTGGCCGCCTGTCTGAAGGTGACGTCGTAGGGGACAATGTTGGGAAAGAAGCTGGCGGCCAGGCCGATGTAGCCGGACAGGAAGACCAGCAGGGCGCCGAGGAAGGGCGCGTGGTGCGAGTGTTTCCACAGGCCCCAGGCGACGACGCCAAGGCCCGCCAGACCCAGCAGCGGGATCGGCAGATGGGGCAGGAAGGTGGACAGGACAAAGCCGTCGCCGGTGAAGCCCCAGCGTTCCGCCACCCGGGGATGGACGATCAGGGTGAACAGGCTGACCAGACCGAGCAGCCCGGCTGTGCCGAGACCCGCGATGGCGGCCCAGCGGCGGGCGTCCTCATGCAGTTGGTGTTCCGAGCGCCACGCGATCCAGGTCGCGCCAAGCAGGGCGTAGCCGGCCACCAGTCCGACCGCGACCAGCAGGCTGTAGGGCGTCAACCAGTCGAAGGGGCCGCCGGCAAAGGCGCCGTTCTCGACGGTAATGCCCTGGATGAAGCCGCCAAGGACCAGGCCCTGGGCGAGGGTGGCGGTGAGGGAGCCGCCGGCGAAGGCCGCGGTCCACAGGGCCTTGCCGCGCTTGCGCCCATGCAGGCGGAATTCGAAAGCCACGCCGCGCAGGATCAGGGCCAGCAGCATCAGCATCAGCGGCAGATAGAGGGCCGGGCCGACGATGGCGTAGGCCATGGGGAAGGCCGCGAAGAGGCCGCCGCCGCCGAGCACCAGCCAGGTCTCGTTGCCGTCCCAGTAGGGGGCGATGGAGTTCATCATTGCATCCCGCTCGGCCGGGCTTCGGGCAAAGGGAAACAGGATGCCGACGCCGAGGTCGAAGCCGTCCAGCAGCACATACATCAGCACCGAAACCGCAATCAGTCCGGCCCAGATCAGCGGCAGGTCGAGGGTCATGACGCGCTCCCTTCAGCATCGCCCGGTTCCCCGGAGGCGGCGGCCATTGGCGTCCCGGGCGCCCGGTCGTCCGAGGTGGGCGACGGCTCGTGCGGTGCGGGCCCCCGGGCCATCAGGCGCAGGATGTAGAGGGCGCCGCCGCTGAACACGATGGCATAGATGATCATGAAGCCCAGCAGGGAGGCGGAGATCTGTCCCGCGCCGACCGGAGAGACGGCGTCGCGGGTCCGCAGCACCCCGGTGATGACCCAGGGCTGGCGACCGGCCTCGGCGACAATCCAGCCGGCGATGACGGCGACAAACCCCATCGGGCCCATCAGGATCGCCGCGCGCAGGAACCAGCGATTGGGCGTGGAGGCAGGCTTGAGGCAGCAGATCACGCCCCAGATCCCCAGGCCGATCATCGCCAGGCCGAGGCCGACCATGATGCGGAAGGACCAGTAGACGAGGCCGACCACGGGCCAGTCTTCCCGGGGCCAGTCCTCCAGACCCTGGATGACGGTGTCCTTGGGCACCCCCTGGATCAGGTTGCCGATCCCGGGGATGGCGATTTCGCCATGGGTCTTTGCGGCGTCGCGGTCGGGCAGGCCGACCAGACTCTGGGCCTGATCGGGCTTTGTCTCCCAGTAGGCCTCGATGGCCGCCAGCTTGAGCGGTTGATGCTGTCGCACCTCCTCGCCCGAGAAATGGCCGACGACCAGCTGCAGGGGGGCGACAATGGCGAACATGCCGATGGCCATTTTCAGGGCCATGCGGCTCTCCTCCTGTTCCGGATCGCGAAGCAGGACAAAGGCGCTGGCCCCGCCGACGGCCAGGGCCGTGGTCAGGAAGGCGGCCATGGACATGTGCAGCAGGCGGGTCGGGAAGGTTGGGTTGAACACGACCTTCCACCAGTCGGTGGCGATCAGGCTTCCGTCCGGCAGGATGGCGAAGCCTGTCGGGAACTGCATCCAGCTGTTGGCCGACAGAATCCAGAAGGCCGAGATCAGGGTGCCGATGGCGACCAGAAGCGTGGCGGTGAAGTGGAGCCCGGGGCCGACCTTCTTCCAGCCAAACAGCATGATGCCGAGGAAACTGGCCTCAAGGAAGAAGGCGGTGAGGACCTCGAAGGCGAGCAGCGGGCCGATGACCGGGGCCGAAACCTGGGCGAAAACGCTCCAGTTGGTGCCCAGCTGATAGCTCATGACCACGCCGGAAACGACGCCCATGCCGAAGCTCAAGGCGAAGATCTTGACCCAGAAGAGATAGAGATTGCGGAACACTTCCCGCCGGGTGCTCAGCCACAGGCCTTCCAGCACGGCAAGCAGGCTGGCGAGACCGATGGAGAAACTCGGGAAGATGATGTGGAAGGCGATCGTGAAGGCGAACTGAAGCCTGGCCAATACCATCGCATCAAGATCAATCACGTTTCAGTCCCCTGTGGATGCCTGGAGCCGATGGGCATTGGGTGACGCCCGTCCGCGCCGTCCCGAAGGACGCCAGATCATAGGATTCAAACGTGACAATGCCCGCGCGGGAGTTCCGCTTCTGGCCAGCACGTTCTCAATTCTGAATAGCGCCGGCACCCAACGCCCTCAATCCGGGGAACGCAAGGCGATCCTGGGCGGCATCTGGTCGCAGCCCTTGCGGACCCTGCGGAACCCTACGCAGCGTTGGCGGCAAACTGCAGCCCGGCGAGCTTGGCGTAAAGGCCGCCACGTTCGACGAGCTCGGTATGAGAGCCTTCCTCGACGATCCGTCCGTCCTCCATCACCAGAATGCGGTCGGCGCGCAGGACGGTGGCCAGCCTGTGAGCGATGACCAGGGTGGTGCGGCCCTCCATGGCTTCGTCCAGCGCCTTCTGGACCAGGCGTTCGCTTTCGGCGTCGAGGGCGCTGGTCGCCTCGTCGAGGAGCAGGATCGGGGCCTCGCGGACCAGGGCCCGGGCAATGGCCAGCCGTTGCTTCTGGCCGCCGGACAGGGTTTTGGCGCGCTCGCCGACGCCGCTGTCATAGCCTTCGGGCAGGGCCTGGATGAACGCGTCGGCTTCGGCCTGAACGGCGGCGGCCGAAATCGCCTCGTCGTCGGCGTCTTCACGACCGAAACGGATATTGTCCCGGGCCGAGCCCGAAAACAGGGCGGCGTCCTGGGCGACCAGGGCCATGCGGGACCGGACCGCGCCCGGATCAGCCTGCTTCAGGTCGACGCCATCGAGTTTGATGGTTCCGGTGGTCGGGTCGTAGAAGCGCAGCAAGAGCCGGAAGACAGTGCTTTTGCCGGCGCCCGAGGGGCCGACAAGGGCGACGGTCTCGCCGGGCCGGATGGTCATGGTCAGTCCGCGCAGCGCCGGCAGATCGGCGCGACCGGGATAGGCGAAGGTCACATCGTCGAAGACCACCTCGCCGCGGGCCGGGCTGGGCAGGACGACGGGCAGGGCGGGGGCGGCGATATTGGGCCGCGAGGCCAGCAGCTCGCTTATCCTCTGCATGGCGCCGGAGGCCTTCTGCACATCGCCCCAGACTTCGCCGAGCATGCCGACCGAACTGGCGGCCATCACCGACAGGAAGACGAACTGCAGCAGGGTGCCGCCGCTCATGTCGCCTGCCAGCACAGAGCGGGCGCCGATCCACAGGACGACGGTGACGCCGCCAAAGACCAGGGCCATGACCAGCACGGTCATGGTGGCCCGCGCCTTGATCCGGGCGATCGAGCGATTGAAGGCCAGCTCGACGGCGTCGCCGAACCGCAGGCCGGCGTATTTCTCGCGGCCGAAGGCCTGGACGGTTTCCAGAGCATCGAGGCTTTCGCCGGCATAGGCGACGGCGTCGGCGAACCGATCCTGCGCCTCGGTCGACAGTTTCCGCACCCGGCGGCCAAAGATGAACATCGGCAGGATGATCACCGGCGCCAGCAGGACGACGAAGAGGGTCAGTTTCAGACTGACGTGGGCCAGCAGGATGAGGGCCCCGATCAGGGAGAACAGATTGCGCAGGGCGATCGAGGCGGAGGATCCGACCAGGGTCTCGATCAGGGTGATGTCGGTTGTCATCCGCGACAGCACCTCGCCGGTGCGGGTCTTCAGGAAGAAGGTCGGGTCCAGGGTCAGGATATGGCGGTAGAGCGCCTTGCGGACATCGGCGACGACCCGCTCGCCCAGTCGGCTGATGTAGTAGAAGCGGAAGGCGGTGCTGATCGCCAGGACCAGGGCGACGCCGCCCAGCAGCAGGAAGGTGCGGTTCAGGCCGGCCTGGGTTCCCGTCAGAAAGCCCTGGTCGACGACCATGCGGGCGGCCCCGGTGATTCCCAGGGTGGCGGAGACGGAGATGATCAGGAAGCCGAAGGCGGCGGCGGCGTATCCCCAGTGCGCCTTCATGAAGGGAAGGAGTGTGGTGAGGTTGCGGACATCCCGCGACTTGGGCCGGCGGGCGGCGTCTTCATGCAGGGTCGCGGCCAAAGAGGCGCCCGCCCCGGGGCGCCCGTCGATCGTCGCCTGGTCGATATCGGTATTGCTCATAAGATTTCCCTGGCCGGGTCGTTCGTCCCGACGCTTGCCTTGTCGCGCCGCCTTCTGTATAGCCGCGCCTCTCCGGGGGCGACCCCGCACGCAACTTCTTTCGCCGAATTTAAGTCGGTTGGACCGCCCGATGAAACAAGACACCCATCCCGACTACCACTTCATCACCGTGGTGATGACCGATGGCACCAGCTATCAGACCCGCTCGACCTTCCAGAAGGAAGGCGCGACGCTGAACCTGGACATCGACCCCAGCACCCACCCGGCCTGGACCGGCGGCAACCAGCATCTGCTGGACCGTGGCGGCCGCGTCAGCCGCTTCAACGCCAAGTTCGGCGCCTTCACCAAGAAGTAGGCTCCGGGCGCCTCGGCGCGAACGAGAACAGCCGGCCCGCGAGATCGCGAGCCGGCTTTTTTCGTTTGGGGTTCGTAGATCCTTCTCCCGCTCACCGGACGAGGGCGGCGCGGGCGGTCCTTGAGTTCAATTGTGGGGGTGATGCGGCGAGCCTCGGCTCTGCCCTCATCTGACCTCCCTTCGGGAGGCCACCTTCTCCCGGCGAGCGGGAGAAGGGTTCATGTCAGATGCCCGCGCCGCCAAAGGCGTCGCGCAGACGGTCAAACTGGTTGAGCACGGCGTTGGGCAGTTCGACCTCGGCGGCCTCGACATACATGCGGCGGTCGAGGTGGCGGACGCGCTCATAGAGACGGGCCGAGCGATCCATCAGGGCCAGCAGGCCCAGCGGCAGCTGTTCTTCAGTCGGGTCAGCCATGCAGACGGCTTCGGCCCCGAGCCGGTAGCGGTCCTCACAGGCGGCGTCCGGTTCCATATCGCCCTCACGCACGGCGCGCTGCACCAGCAGCCAGCTGGCCACCTGCATCAGACGGGTGGTCAGACGCATGCTCTCGGAGGCATAGGCGAGAGCGGCGTTGCGGCTCAGCAGCTTGGAATCCTGGCGACCGCCGCCATCCAGATAGGCGGCGGTTTCCTCCACGAGGTCCATGCCCTCCTGAAAGGTCCGCTCAAAGAGCTCCGAGCGGGCGAAGTCGGAAATGACTCCCGCGCGCCACGGCGCCGTCTCCAGCGCGCCTAGATCGTTCATGGACACTCCGCCCCTTAAGCCATTTACACAAAGCGGCAGCACTCGCCGCCCTGTCGCCCTGACTGCAACGCCCGTGCCAAACACTCCGGCCCCGGCCTGATTTTATCCGTTCTTGAAGTTGAAAAGTGCGTCGGCCGCCGATTTCGTCGCCTGTTTCCTGTCGATCTGGGCCCGGCTGCGGTCGATTTCCGCCTGCAGGGCCTCGATGCGCTCTTCCAGTTCGGAAACCCCGTAGATCTCGAGATCCTCGCGCGCCAGAGCGCCGACGGCGTCGCCGCGCAGGGGCCGCGGACCTGAAGGTTCATCCATCATCTCTGTCCCTCCCTATCGCGAAACCCCGGCTTCTGCCCTATCTGACGCCGCAAAGCCGTTCCACGCAAGCCTTGGGAAGAGAGACCGATATGTCCGACGCCACCATGACCGTGATCGAGATCGAGGGCGGCAAGGGTCCGGCTTCGGCCCTCCGCCCCGAAACGGCGCCCATTCCCGTGGCGGGCGAAGGCGATGTGCTGATCCGGGTCAGAGCCGCCGGGGTCAACCGTCCGGACATCATCCAGCGTCTGGGATTCTATCCGCCGCCCGCCGGCGCGCCGACAACCCTGGGCCTGGAAGTGGCCGGTGAAGTGGTCAAGGCGGCGGGCCGCTGGAGCGTCGGCGACCGGGTCTGCGCCCTGCTTGGCGGCGGGGGGTATGCGGAATATGCCGCCATCGACGCCCGGCACGCCTTGCCCATCCCGGCTGGTCTCGACTTCGTTCAGGCGGCCGGTCTGCCCGAGACGGTGTTCACCGTTTTCGTCAATGTCTTCGAGCATGGCGGCCTGAAGGCCGGCGAGACCCTGCTGCTGCACGGGGCGACTTCCGGCATCGGGGTTACGGCGATCCAGATGGCCAAGGCGGCGGGGGCCAAGGTCATCGCCACCGGTCGCGGCGCGGACAAGGCGGCCCAGGCCCTGGCGCTCGGCGCTGACGTCGCCGTGGACGCCTCGACCGAGGACTTCGAGGCGGTGGTCAAGGCGCACGGCGGGGCCGATGTGGTGCTGGACATGGTCGGGGCCAGCTATTTTGCCAGGAACCTCGAGGCCCTGAACACCGGCGGGCGGATCGTCTACATCGCCTCGCTGGGCGGCGGCACGCTGGAGGTGCCGGTGCTGAAGGTGATGCAGAAGCGGGCGGTGATCACCGGCTCGACCCTGCGACCCCGCGACGCCGACGAAAAGGCGCGCATCGCCGGTCAGGTCGAGAAGATCGTCTGGCCGTGGATCGCCGAGGGCAAGGTCAGGGCCGTGGTCGACAAGACCTTCCCGCTGGACCAGGCGGCGGAGGCCCATGCCTATCTCGAGGCCGGGGCTCATGTGGGCAAGGTCGTGCTGACGGTCGGGTAGCGCCGACGGCCGCGGGTTTGCGTGCTTCGACACGCGAACCTTGCGGTCCGCTACTCAGCATGACGAAAATCTGAGGTCATCCGGAAAGCGTCATCCTGAGTAGCCCGCGTCAGCGGGCGTGTCGAAGGACGCAAACCCGATCGGGCCGCTAAGCCACCGACCGCAGCTTGTCGAGGATCAGCGGGTGCATATCGAGGTTGGCGGCGAGGATGGTTCCGCCTTCCAGCATCTCATCGCCACCGTCCAGATCAGTGACCTTGCCGCCCGCTTCGGTGACCAGCAGCATGCCGGCCGCCACGTCCCAGCTCTTCAGGCCGCGTTCCCAGAAGCCGTCGTAGCGACCGGCGGCGACCCAGGCCATGTCGAGGGCGGCGGCGCCGAAGCGACGGACGCCGGCGACCCGCTGGGTTATCTGGTGCAGTTCCTTGAGGAACTGGGCGTGGCCGGGCTTGCCGAGGAAGGGGATGCCGGTGGCCAGCAGGGCGTCGTCCAGACGGTTGCGGGCGGCGACGCGCAGGCGGCGCTCGGCGCCCAGCCAGGCGCCCTTGCCCTTTTCGGCCCAGAACAGATCGGCGGTGATCGGGTTGTAGGTCACCGCGGCGACGATCTGGCCTTCACGCTGCAGGGCGATGTTGACCGCGAAGTGGGGGATGGCGTGGATGAAGTTGGTGGTGCCGTCCAGGGGGTCGACGATCCAGGTGTGGGTCTTGTCGGTGCCCTCGATCATGCCGCGCTCCTCGCCCAGGAAGCTGTAGCCGGGGCGGGCCTTGGTCAGGGCCTCGAACAGGGCCTGCTCGGCCTTCAGGTCGGCGGCGGTGACGAAGTCGCTGGCCGAGCCCTTGCGGGAAACCTGCAGTTCACCGACCTCGCCGAAGTCGCGGGCCATGGTCTTGCCGGTCTTGCGGGCGGCCTCGATCATCACATTGATCAGGGGGGATGTGGCGGGCATGGCGGAAACGTCTCGAAAAAAGGTCGCGGAACCTAGCGATGAGGGGCCTTTATAGCAAGGCGGAGGCTCAGGCGCGCCTGGCGACGCCCCGGGCGATGGCGGCCTCGATGGCGGCGACGGCGGCGGCCGGACCCTCCGGGTGGTTCCAGACCCCGCCGCAGACGGCCAGGAAGTCCGCCCCGGCGGCGGCCAGGCCCTCGGCGTTGTCGGCCGTGATGCCGCCGATGGCGACACAGGGCGCCTCCATCGACTCCTGCCAGATGGTCAGGACGTCGGGCTCGGGGTGATAGAGGGTGTCCTTGGTGGTGGTCGGGAAGAAGGCGCCGAAAGCGACGTAGTCGGCCCCGCCCTCCGCTGCTTCCATGGCCAGGTGGCGGCTGTCGTGACAGGTCACCCCGATCATCGCTTCAGGCCCCATGATCTTCCGCGCCTCGGCGAGGGAAGCGTCCGACTGGCCGACGTGGACGCCGTCGCAGTGAAGCCTCTTCGCCAGCACGGGGTCATCGTTGAGGATCACGGCCACGTCGCGCCCGTGACAGATGGGCAGGACCATATCGACCACGGCGGCGATGACCTGTTCGGGCTGATCCTTCAGACGCACCTGCAATGCGGCGACATGACCGGCGTCCAGGGCCGCGGCGAGGGCGTGGCCGAAGGCGGCGATGTCGTCGATAGCGGGCGGGGAGATCAGATAGAGGCGGCATTCAGGAGTCATGGCGCGCTTCTATCAGCAGGGCCGCGCCGCCCCAACCGCCCTTTGCGATCAGAGCAGAACCTGCACGGACGGAAGAAACCCGGGTTTTAGATCGCGGGCTGTGGCGGTGCGGCGAACAGGCCTTTGACTGCCCTTGCGTGAGGGGTTCACGTTCGCGGAAAGCAATCAGAACCGGCGGGAGAGCGGCGTGAATTTCGACTTTTCAGACGAGCAGAAGCAGCTTCGCGAGGAGGCCAGGCGTTTCCTGGCCGACCGCTGCCCGAGCACGGCGGTGCGGGCGGTGCTCGAAGGCGGGCAGTCCTATGACAAGGCCCTGTGGAAGGGCCTGGCCGAGATGGGCTTTCTGGGCGCGGCGATCCCCGAGGAATACGGCGGCGTCGGCCTGGGCCATCTGGAACTGTGCGTGATCGCCGAGGAACTGGGCCGGGCGCTGGCGCCGGTGCCCATGGCGTCGTCCATCTATCTGGCGGCCGAGGCGCTGATGGTCGCCGGATCTGCCGACCAGAAGGCGAAATGGCTGCCCCTGCTGGCGTCGGGCGAGGCGATCGGGACCCTGGCCCTGGCCGAGGGCGTTGGCCGGACCACCGAAGCGACGATCAAGACCCAGGTCAGCGGCGGCAAGCTGAGCGGAACCAAGGTTCCGGTGGCTGACGGCGATATCGCCGATGTCGCCATCGTCGTGGCCCGCTCGGGCGGCGGCGTCGAACTGTTCATTGTCGATCTCAACGGACCGGGCGTCACCCGGGAGACGCTGGAGTCGATCGATCCCAGCCGGGGCCAGGCGAGACTGGTGTTCGACGGCGCGCCGGCCGAACAGCTTGGCGCGGCCGGCGAAGGCTGGCGCACCGCCGCCGACGTTCTGGACCGGGCTGCCGTGCTGGTGTCCTTCGAGCAGGTCGGCGGCGCTGACCGGGCCCTGGAGATGGGCCGCGACTACGCCCTGGAGCGGATGGCTTTCGGCCGCCAGATCGGCAGCTTCCAGGCCATCAAGCACATGCTGGCCGACATGTATGTCGCCGCCACCCTGGCCCGCTCCAACGCCTACTACGGCGCCTGGGCGCTTTCGACCGGCTCTCCGGAACTGCCCGTCGCGGCGGCGACGGCGCGGGTCTCGGCCACCGACGCCTTCCAGCACTGCGCCAAGAACAACATCCAGGTTCACGGCGGCATGGGCTTCACCTGGGCCTTCGACTGCCACCTTTTCTACCGGCGCTCGAACGCGCTTGCCCTTGGACTGGGGTCGAAGTCGACCTGGGAAGACCTGCTGATTGATCGCCTGCGCAAGCGCAACGAAGCCCCGGCTGCGGCCTGATCGGGAGAGACAGACATGAATTTCGACGACACGCCTCAAGAAGCCGCCTTCCGCGCCGAGGCCCGCGCCTGGCTCGACGCCAACGCGCCCCGGGAACTGGAGGCCGATCTGAAGAAGAGCGGTTTCGCCAGCATGAACGTCGGCGACCGCGATCCGATCGCCGTCTCCAAGTCCTGGCAGAAGACCAAGGCCGAAGCCGGCTGGGCCTGCCTGCATTGGCCGAAGGAATACGGCGGCCGCGGCGCGACCCCGATCGAGCGGGTCATCTGGGGCCAGGAGGAGGGGGTGTTCTCCGCTCTTTCCGGCACCTTTACCATCGGCCACGGCATGTGCGGCCCGACCCTGATGGCCTGGGCCAGCGAAGAGCATAAGCGCCGGCTGCTGCCGACCATGGCCAGCGGCGAGCACATCTGGTGCCAGCTGTTCAGCGAGCCGGCCGGCGGCTCAGATCTTGCCGGCCTGCGCACCCGCGCCGAGAAGGCTACGGATGGTTCGGGCGACTGGATCATCAACGGCCAGAAGATCTGGACCAGCGGGGCGCAGTACTCCGACTACGGCATCCTGATCACCCGGACCGACCCCAATGTGCCCAAGCACAAGGGGCTGACCATGTTCTGGCTGGACATGAAGTCGCCCGGCGTCGAGGTGCGGCCGATCAAACAGGCCAACGGCCAGTCGAGCTTCAATGAGGTCTATTTCACCGATGTGCGGATTCCTGACGACCAGCGCCTGGGCGAGGTCGGCAACGGCTGGAAGGTGTCGCTGACCACCCTGATGAACGAGCGTCTGTCGATCGGCTCGGGCATGCCGACCGGCTTCCCGGAACTGTTCGACTACTGTCTGAACCTGCAGACCATGGACGGGCCGGCGATCGATGACGCGGCGGTCCGCTCGCGGCTGGCGCAGTATGCGGTCAAGGCCAGCGGCCTGAAGTACACCGGCATGCGGGCGATCAGCGCCCTGTCGAAGGGCGAGACTCCGGGACCGGAAAACAGCATCGGCAAACTGGTCGCCGGCGCCTCCATGCAGGAACTGGCGATGTTCGCCCTGGATCTTCAGGGGCAGGCCGGGGTGCTCAACAGCCCGGCAGAGGCAGACGCCGCCGGCCGCTTCCAGGCCATGCTGCTGCGCTCGCCGGCGACCCGCGTCGAGGGCGGGACCGACGAGATCCTGCGCAACATCATCGCCGAACGGGTGCTGGGCCTGCCCGGCGATATCCGCGTCGACAAGGATGTGCCGTTCAAGGACATCCCGACCAGCGGACGCGGCTGATCGGACCAGAAACCCTGGCGGCTACAGTTTGCTGTAGGCCGCCAGGGACTCGTCCTGCTTGAGGCGGGTGATCAGGTAGATGAAGGCCATCTTGATGGCCTCCGGGGGAACGCTCTGGATTTCCAGCGGACCGAAGAACGTCTTGACCGCGTCCTCGTATCCGGGCGGCTCCGTGCCGTCCTCGGCGGTCCCGGCGCTGAGCAGGGCCTTCTGGGCGGGCTGGAGCTTGCTGTAGGCGCGGTTCAGTTCCGCGGCGGTCCAGCTGTCCGCCAGACTGGCTTCCGACCAGATGCGGACAACATGGGTGGCCAGCAGGGCGGCTGCGGCGTCCTGCTGCTCGGGCTTGACCTTGCAGGCCGCCATTGTCCGGGTGAAGTCGTCGGGCGACCAGCTGTCCAGGGCCTCGCCGATGACCGCGCCGACGCCGCCGATCTCTTCCTCGACCATGGCCTTGTCGCGCTGCGCAGCCGGGATGTGGTTCCAGATGCAGGGCGCCGGGTCGGCCGTCGCGGCGAGGGCGGCGCCTGGAGCGATCAGCGCCATGGCGGCGACAAGGGAAAGGGCGAGGGGTCTGACGGTCTTGAACATGGCGTCAGACTATCAGCCCCGCAAATTGCCGCCACCGCCATTTGGGGGGGCGAGACAACCCTTCGAAGGTCAATTGCGAATGCGTTGCAAGTTCGTTCGCAATTGGCTAGAGAGGGTCAGGACTTGGCGCAGGGAGCCTCTGGCCCGTGTACATCTGCAACTGCAACGGCATCCGGGAACGTCAGGTGCGTGAGGCGATCGCCGCTGGCGCCAGCCGTCCAGCCGAAATTTTCCGTAGCCAGAAGTGCCAGCCGCAGTGCGCCAAATGCGTCTGCGAGATGCGCCAGATGATCGACGAAAGCCGGGAGGCTCTGCGCTACGCCGCGGAGTGATCTCGCGGCGATGTGTTCGCGACCGCGACACGTTTGCACGCTTTGTCGTTGCGCCGGGTTTCGAAGCAGGGCCATCAACAGCCCGAGACGATCCACAAAGGGAGATCCGCCATGAAGGGCGATCCGGCCATCATCCGCATTCTCAATGCGGTTCTGACCAATGAGCTGACCGCGGTGAACCAGTACTTCCTGCACGCGCGGATGTACCAGCACTGGGGCCTCGCCCGGATCGGCAAGATCACCTACGACGAATCCATCGGCGAGATGAAACACGCCGATATGCTGATCAAGCGCATCCTCTTCCTGGACGGCCTGCCCAACCTTCAGGACCTGCACAAGCTGAAGATCGGGGAATCGGTTCCGGAAGGTCTGGCCGCCGATCTGGCGGTCGAGGTGGGCGGGCGCGAGACCCTGATCCCGGGCATCAAGGCCTGTGAGGAAGCCCAGGACTACGTCAGCCGTGAACTGCTGGTGGAAATCCTCTCCGACACCGAAGAGCACATCGATTTCCTTGAGACCCAGCTCGATCTGGTCAAGACTATCGGCGAGGCCAACTATCTGCAGAGTGCGCTCGGCGAACTCGAGGGCGGCTGACCGCCACGGAACCGCCGCAGATTCCGGGCGTTTGCTGAAGCGACCAACGGTCGCCAACGACAGGGAGAGTTTGCATGCGCTATGAGATGGGCCCGGAAGGCATGGTTGAGGTCAAGACTCAGCCGGTTCGGACCGCGGGCCATGTTCTCCTCGGGCTGCTGCTCGCGGGCGGCGCTGTCGCCGCCGCCGAAATGATCGCTAATCGCAAGACCGTTCCCTACGACGATGACATGCTCAGCGACTATGCAGAGGTGCAGGGGCCGATAACCAGCCCGCCCAAGGCGGCGTTTGCCGTGATCTGGCCGTCGATGTTCACCGCTTTGACGATCTCGGGCCTGAGGGTCTGGAACTCGCCGGCCGGTCCGACCCGCACCCGCGCCCTGACCCTGTGGAGCCTGGTGCAGGCGTTTTCGGCGACCTGGATGGCGCTGGGTCCCAAGCGGGTCGGTGGACGGGTGGCCGCCGCCGTGGCTTCGATCGGGGCCGGCGCTGTCTATGCCTACCACGCCAGCCGGGTTCAGCCGCCGCCGGGCGCCGTTGCGGCGCCGACGGCTGGATGGATGGGCGTCGCAAACCTGCTTCGCGACCAGTGGGACCGGCGCACCGGCGGCGGCGACCAGCACACCGTTCACTAGCGGTCTATCCGGGCCCTTAGCCCCGGGACAGCCTCAACACCTCGACAACCTCGCCCGCAGCCAGGGCCGGCGCGTTTGCGCGCCGACGCAACAGGGCTCCGGCTTCGGCGAAGACCGTCACCAGGGAGCTGTCCTGATCGGGCAGGGCGGTCACCCCGTCGGCTGACAGGACGGCCCGCATCCAGTGCTCCCGCGACCCGTTGGCCTCCAGGGGGCCTGCGAGGATGGCCGGTTCCATGAACGGACCCGCCGCGCCGCCCTGCATGGCGGCGATCAGGGGCCTGAGAAACAATTCGGCGCAGACAAAGGCGGAGGCCGGATTGCCCGGCAGTCCCAGCACCCGGCGTCCGTCGCCCAGCACGCCAAACCAGGTCGGCTTGCCCGGACGGACGTTGACCGACCCCACGGCGATTTCCAGACCCAGCTGACCCAGCGCCGGCTTGACCAGATCATAGTCGCCGACGGATGCGCCGCCGACGGTGACGATCAGGTCCGCCTGGACGGCGCCGAGCGCCGCAAGGATGGCTTCCTTGGTGTCCTGCGCCGGCGCCAGTCGCATGGCTTCGCCGCCCCATCGCGCGATCATGGCCGAAAGCCCGGCAGAGCCGGACTCGAAAATCTGGAACGGTCCGGGTGACCCGCCCGGCGCCACCAGTTCCTCGCCGGTGGCCAGCAGGGCGATGCGGGGGCGGCGCGAGACCTTCACCTGCGCGCGCCCGGCCGCCGCGGCCAGGGACAGGCGCCAGGGATCGAGGCGAAGGCCGCTGGCCAGCAGCAGCTGGCCCGCCGCAAAGTCCCCGCCGGCCTTGCGGATATGACTCTTCGGACCTGGCGCTTCGGTCAGCCGCACGGCGCCGCCCTGCCGCTCGGCGTTCTCCTGGATGATGACCTTGTCGGCTCCGGCCGGAACCGCGGCGCCGGTGAAAATGCGCACCGCCTCGCCGGGTTGAAGGATTGCGTCATAGCCGCGCCCGGCGGCGCTCTCGCCGGCGATGGTCAGCACCGCCCCCTCTGACGCATCGGCCTGGCGGACGGCCCAGCCGTCCATGGCCGAACCCTCGAAGGGCGGCTGGTCGCGGATGGCGATGATGTCCTCGGCCAGGGTCGCTCCATCGGCCTGGTCCAGCGGCACAGACAGGGTTTCAAGCCGGGCGATGGCGGTGATCATCCGCGCGCGCGCTTCCTCGACGGAGAGCAGAGTCAGGCGATCGGAAGGCTGGGTCATCCCCCGCCCTTAGCGCACCTGGCGGCAGGCGCGAAGGTCAGCCGACGAAGGCGCGTTCCAGAACATAGTCGCCGGGCTCCGCGTTGGAGCCTTCCTTCAGACCCTGGGTTTCACACAGGGCGGCCATGTCCTTGATGAACTCCATGGAGCCGCACAGCATGATGCGGTCTTCCTCGGGGTTGAAGGCCGTCTGGTCCAGCCCGAGATCGGAGAACAGCTTGCCCGAGGCGATGAGGTCGGTGAACCGGCCCTGACGCTCGAAGGGTTCGCGGGTCACGGTGGGGTAGTAGACAAGCTGCTTCTGCGCTTCCTCGCCGACCAGCGGGTCTTCGAAGATCTCGCTGGTGAACAGGTCGCGGTAGGCCAGCTCGGCGATCTCGCGCACGCCATGCCCGACGATGACCTGCTCGAAATTGGCATAGGCGTCCGGGTCGCGGGCGACCGAGAGGAAGGGGGCAAGGCCGGTGCCGGTGCCGAACAGGAACAGGCGCTTGCCTGGCCGCACGGCGTCGAGCACCAGGGTGCCGGTCGGCTTCTTGCCCAGCAGGACCTGGTCGCCGGGCTGGACGTGCTGCAGGCGCGAGGTGAGGGGGCCGTCCTGAACCTTGATCGACAGGAACTCCAGTTCCTCGGCGAAGCTGGGCGAGGCGATCGAATAGGCGCGGAGGATCGGCTTGGTTTCGCCCGGCGCCGGCGGCAGGCCGATCATCACAAACTCGCCCGAGCGGAAGCGGAAGGTCTCGGGACGGCGGATGGCGAAACTGAACAGCCGGTCGGTCCAGTGACGCACCCACAGCACCGGCTCGAAGTACTGGGCGGCTGAAGGGGTCCAGGCAGAGGGGGCCGCGACCGTGGCGTCCGACATGACGTGTCCTTGGGCGTTGCGCGCGGGGAGGCGCGGAGGTGTCACGGTTCCATGTGATATCGGGCGGGCGGATGTCAACGCAGGGAAGCTGGAGGCGGCCTTAGGGTTCCTCTGCCGCGGGCGCCCCAAGGTCATACTTGGCGCCGCCCCGATCGCTGCCTAGCCTCCGGGAAAACAGGGAAACACGCCAATGACCGCCTATGTCGTTTTTATCCGGGACAGCATCAAGGACGCCGAGGAAATGGCGACCTACGGCAAGAAGGCGGCGGGCGCCCGCGGCGACCACAAGATCACCCCCCTGGCGTTTTATGGCGCGGTGGAAACCCTCGAGGGCCCGACCGCCGACGGCGTGGTCATCCTCTCCTTCCCGACCATGGACGAGGCCAAGGCCTGGTACACCAGCCCCGCCTATCAGGAGGCGTTGCAGCACCGTCTGGCCGGCGCCGACTACCGCGTCATCCTCACCCAGGGGCTCTGATGCGGCGCGGGCCGCGTCTCGCTTTCGTCACGACACGGGGTTAGGAGCGAGACCATGACCAGAAAACTGCCCTTCACCACCATCGAGAACCTGCGCGATTTCGGCGACTACGCCGCCGGTCATCGCCACATGAGGAAGGGCGTTCTGTTCCGCTCGGCCCACCAGGCTGAGGCCTCGGATGAGGAACTAGAGGCGTTGCGGGCGCTCGGTCTGTCATTGATCGTCGATCTGCGTCGCCCCGGCGAGCGGGAGCGGATGCCGTCCAGGCGCTGGCAGGGGTTCGCCGCCGAGGTTATCGCCAATGACCACCCCGAGGTGGGTGATGATCCGTGGCAGACCTTCATGAAGACCACGGCGATCACCTCCGACAGCATGCGCGCCTATATGCTGACCTACTACGATGTGGCCCCGCATGAGGTGCGGCACGTCGACCTCTATACCCGGTGGTTTGCGCGGCTGGGCGAGACGGAGGGGGCGACCCTGGTTCATTGCGCCGCCGGCAAGGATCGCACCGGCATTCTCTGCGCCCTGACCCATCACATCGCCGGCGTGCATCCCGACGACATCATGGCCGACTATCTGCTGACCAATGACGAAGAGCGGTTTGCTCGCCGCATGCCGCAGTTCGCGGCCCATGTTGAGGAACTGACCGGGGTGCGCCCCGATGAGGCGGCGATGCGGACCACCATGGGCGTCGAGGCTGAGTATCTCGACCGGGCGATCGCGGCGATGAAGCGGGATAACGGCTCGATTGACGGCTATCTGCGCGACGTTCTGGGCGTCGATGACGCCCGGCGCGCGGCGATTGAGCGGCGCATCCTCGTCTAGAACAGGCGATTTGACGGACTCCGATCGCCTGCTTGGGGGGCCTTGCGGGTCGGTCGTTTGGTCCAATAGCCGGCTGAGACTTATCGGGACGCGCCCCCGGCCGGAAATCCGCGACCTTGCCGCTACGTCAAATCCCGTTTCCCCTTTCCACAACGGGATTTCCGGCCCACGCTGAGGACAAGGCCGCGATCACAGACGGCTCCTGAAGTTCGGGATATTGGAGACGTCATATGGTTGAGCAGCCCGCGCCAGGTTCGCTGGGTGATGGCCGTTCCGGGGCTTTTGATCCGGTCGGCGAAGTCGGGGCCGACGGCGTCGGACCGTCGATGGTCGCCTCCACGGGGTTTGCCGGTTTGCCGCTGGGGGGCTGGGCCTGGTCCATGTTCCAGGGCGGCCGCGATCCCTATGTCATCCTGATCTCGATCTATATCTTTGCGCCCTATTTCACCGGGCAGGTGGTCGGCGACCCGGTCAAGGGCCAGGCGATGATCGCCACCATGACCACGGTTTACAGCCTGTTTGTCGCCCTGACCGCGCCCTTCCTTGGCGCCGCGATCGAACGGTTCGGGGCCCGCAAGCCGGTGCTGCTGGCCATTGTCGCCCTGATGGCTCCGATGATCGCCGCCCTCTGGTTTGTCACCCCCGGCGGGACCGGCATTCCCGTGGGCACGACCCTGTGGATCTTCGGTCTGATCGGGGTGCTGTTCGTCTATGGCGAGGTGATCCACAACTCGATGCTGATTGAGGCGGCCGGGCCGACCCATGCGCCGCACGCCTCGGGGCTGGCGTTGTCTCTGGGCAATGCGGTCTCGGTGATCACCCTGGTCTTCTGCATGGTCGCATTCGCCCTGCCCGGTCTGGTCGACTGGAGCTTCATCCCGGCGTCGCCGCTGTTCGGGCTGGACCGGGCGACCGCTGAACCGTCACGGATCGTCGCGCCGATCGCGGCCGTCCTGCTGGTGGTCATGGCCATCCCGCTGTTTCTGTTCACCGCCGATGCGCCCCGCTCGGGGGAGAAATTCACCACCAGCCTGCGGATGGGCGCACGGGGTCTTCTCGACACCCTCAAGAGCCTCAAGGGGGAGACGGATATGCGCACCTATCTGCTCGCCCGGATGCTGTTCACCGACGGCATGACCTCGCTGCTGGCCTTCGGCGGCCTGTATGCGGCCGGGGTGATGCAGTGGGGCGTTCTGGAAATGCTCGGATACGGCATCCTGCTGTCGATCTTCGCGGTCATCGGCGGCTTTGTCGGGGCCTGGCTGGACCAGCTGATCGGGCCACGCAAGGCGGTGCAGATCGCCATTTTCGGGGCGCTGGTCTGTCTCGTGGCGCTGCTGGGCATGGGGCGCGAGAAGATACTGTTCTTCTGGTCTTACGATCCGGCGGCCCATGCGCCCCTGTGGAATGGCCCGATGTTCCGCACCCTGCCCGAGGCGATCTATCTGCTGATCGGGTTCGGCGTCGCCATCTTCGTGGTCGCCCACTATGCCTCCAGCCGCACCCTGCTGACCCGCCTGTCGCGGCCTGAAAAGCTGCCCGCCTTCTTCGGCCTCTACGCCATGTCGGGCACCGCGACGGTGTGGATCGGCTCGCTGTTCGTCGGCATCTTCACCGCCGCTTTCGGCAGTCAGCAGGCGGGCTTCATCCCCATCGCCCTGCTGCTGGCCCTCGGCCTGGCCGGCATGTTCTTCGTCAAGGGCGGCGGCAAGGGACAGCATCGCGGCGACTGAATTCCCTTGCACGGCCGCGTCCCGGCGCTATCTGGCGGCCATGCGCTGCCTTGTCATCAAGCCCTGCCCCTGGCAGGCGCCGGCTGAGGTGCTCTCGGCCTTCGGAGATGAGGCCGGCAGCTGCGCCTTCCTGTCCGGTGGGGCGGGGCCCAGAGCGCGTTGGTCCTACCTCCTGAGAGACCCGGTCCGGGTCGTTCGGATCGAGCGGGGCGAAACGGTTGACGCCTTCGCCGCGCTCGAGGGCCTGCTCGGGCCAAGGCTGTCGACCCATCCGGATGGTCCGCCGTTCCAGGGCGGGGCAGCGGGCCTGGCCGGATACGAACTGGGCGACCGGGTTGAAGCCCTGGGCCTCGCCGGTCACATCGACGACTGGCCCGATCTGGCGGTCGGCCTCTATGACGGTCTGCTGGCCTTTGATCACCAGCGCCGGGAGGTTCTGGCGCTCGGCCGGGGCGACACTGAAGACCGGGCCCGGGCGCGGGCCGACGAGGTGGCGGGCTGGTTGGCCGCCGCGCCGGGGCGTCAGGCGTCCGGAGATCAGCTGGCGACAGGGTTCGACGCCGAAACGTCCGCCGAAGCTTATGAGGCCGCCGTCGCCGAGGTGGTCGGCCGTATCCATGCCGGCGAGATCTTCCAGGCCAACATCGCCCGGATCTGGCGCGGAACCCTGGCGCCTGACGCCAGGCCGTTCGATCTGCTGACGCGGCTGGTTGCGCAAAGCCCCGCCCCCTTTGCAGGCTGGCTGCATCTGGGCGACCATGCGCTGGTTTCCAATTCCCCGGAGCGGTTCGTCACCGTCGAGGCGGGCCCCGACTTCCGCGTCGAGACCCGGCCGATCAAGGGCACCCGCTCGCGGGGGGCGACAATGGAGGCAGACAGCGCCCTCGCCGCCGAACTGCTGGCCAGCGACAAGGACCGGGCCGAGAACCTGATGATCGTCGATCTGATGCGCAATGACCTGGCCAGGGTCAGTCCGCCCGGATCGGTGAAGACGCCTGAGCTCTTTGCCGTGGAGAGCTTCGTCAACGTCCACCACCTGGTCTCGACCGTCACCGCCAGGCTGGCGCCGGGCCTTGGCGCGGTGGACCTGCTTCGCGCCGCCTTTCCTCCGGGTTCGGTGACCGGGGCGCCGAAGGTTCAGGCGATGAAGGTCATCGCCGGGCTGGAGCCGCCGCGCGGGCCCTATTGCGGCTCGCTGTTCTGGGCCGGAGTCGATGGCGCCTTTGATTCCAGCGTCCTGATCCGCACCGCCGCCTTTGCCCGGACGGCGGACGGGTGGAGCGTCGAGGCGCGGGCCGGGGCGGGCATTGTCGCCGACAGCGATCCGCGCGCAGAACGGCTGGAAACCGAAGCCAAGATCGCCGCCCTGGCGAGAGCCCTGACCGGAGAGGCCTCATGAGCGGCGTTCCGCACGATGATCGTGGTCTCCTGCTCGGGGACGGCCTGTTTGAAACCGTGCTGGCGCGCGATGGGGCGCTGGTTCTCTGGCCTGAGCACCTGGCGCGGATGACCGCCGGCTGCGAGGTCATGGGCCTGCCGGCGCCGGCCCCCGGGGCGGCGCTGGCGGCCTGTGAGCGCGCCGTCTCGCTGAGGCCTTCGGACCGGCGCCTAGCGGTCAGGCTGACCCTGACGGCGGGATCCGGCGGCCGGGGACTGGATCGTCCGACCACGCCCGAGGCGCGCCTGTTCGCCACGGCCGCGCCCGCCGCACCGCCGACAGAACCGGCGGAACTTGTCACGGTGTCGGTGCGCCGGAACGCGGGCTCGCCGACGTCGCGGCTGAAGACCCTGAGCTACCTCGACAACGTCCTGGCCCGGCGTGAGGCGGGCGGCGCCGAGGCGCTGATGCTCAATGCCCGCGGCGAGGTCGCCTGCGCCGCCGCCGCCAATCTGTTCTGGTTCCGTGGGGATCGGCTGCAGACCCCGGCCCTGAGCTGCGGGGTGCTTGAGGGGGTCATGCGTGGCCAGATTCTGCTGGCGGCGGCCTCTCTTGGCGTGGTCGTCGAGGAGGTGTCGGTCGGGATCGAGGCGCTGGCGGCGGCCACCGGACTGTTTCTGACCAACAGCTTGATCGGCGTGCGGCCGGTGTCCAGGCTGGACGGCCGGCGTGTCGATGACCACTCCGATGTGGCGCGACTGCGGGCGGCCGTGGCTTCGGTCAGTTGACCTTGGCGACCGAGTCCGATTTGCGCGGGCGCAGGTAGAAGGTCTTGGTGAAGGTCACCGCGTTGGGCACGAAGAAATCGACGGGCGAGTCATAGGCGTAGCTGACCTCTGACTTGATCACGCTGTCGCCGGCCTTGGTCAGGAGACCGTCGGGAACGGTCGAGGTCGATCCTGTGCCCAAAGGGGTCATGCCGTCACCGCTGCTCCAGGCGACCTTGGGCGACAGGCTGGAGTCGGCGACGATCGAGCTGACCCGCATCTTCAGGCTGGCGGTCGGAAACGGGCTGATGATGGTTTTGCCGATGGAGAAGATGTCGGTGATGGTGGCGCTGTTGACCTGGGTCGACTGGGCGACCAGATCGCCGATCGATGAGGCGGTGTGGCTGGCGCGACGTTCGGCCATCATCGCCTGGGTCAGTTCAGCCAGACCGAAATAGAAGGCGATCAGCGCCGGGGCGATCAGGGCGAACTCGACGGCCGAGACGCCCCGTTTGTCCTTCGAGAAGCGACGAAACAGGCCCATCAGGTCCCCCAGGGTTCGTTGCGGAAGGTGACCGTGGTCGAGATCAGGCGCTTGCCGTTCGACAGACTCTTCAGTCCCGAGTTCAGCAGGGGCGTGAACAGCGTCCAGCTGTAATAGGCGCGCACCAGAACGATGTCCTCGGCATTGCCCGGCTGGAACGTGGTCTTGGTCGGATCAATGGCCCCGTCGGTCACCGGGTCGCTGGCGGTGACCGCGGCGAAGGTGGTGAAGGTGCGGACATCGACGGTCAGGTTGGTCGCGCAGTCCGAGCCAAGCCAGGACATGTCGGCGCAGATGGCGGATTTGAAGGTCGCGGCGGTTCCGCCGGCGGCCTGGAGTTCACCGGTGCGGATCTTCCGGCCCGCGGCGTCGGCGGCGTTCTGCAGGGTGGTTGAGACCAGGAAGACCATGCCCAGCTCAAGGACCGCGAACAGCAGAGCCAGGAAGGGCAGGGCGACGAAGGCGAACTCGACCGCCGCCGAGCCGGAACGGGCTCCGGCAAAGCGAAGCAGAAAGCGCCGGGCGCGTGAGGTCGGGGTCATGGCGTTCACGGCCGCGACTATAGAGACTCAGACTTAAGGCGGAGTTTAGGGCGCCGGCGTTGCTTCCGGCGCTTCCTCGGTCAGTTCGCAGCGGGGCGAGCAGGCGTACCGGGCGGCGTTGGGGCCCCTGTAGAGAGAGACCTGACCGCTATCGCCGCCGGTGACCACAACCGTCCGGTCGAGGATCATCCGTCCGGCCCGATCGATGACCACGACGTTGGTCGTGCCGAAGCTCTTGCCGACCACCAGGATGTTGCGTTCGTCCATGACCACGACGTCGGCGATCTCGGCATTGCCGACGGCGACGTCCTTGGCCGGAGAGGCCAGGGAGATACGGACGGCCTGATTGGCATTGACCGACAGGGTCTGGGCCAGGGCGGGACCGGCGGTGACGGCGGCGAGCGCCATGACAGCGGACACTATAGAGACGGTGCGGCGCATAGGGCGCTCCAGGGCACGGCTCGGGGGAGCCGATGAATCATCTCTTAACTCTGTCGGTCATTGGTCAAGAAAGCCTGAACGCAGGGGGGCGTCGGTAACGAGGGATTCGGCTTGGTGAATCGATTTTAAGTATAAACAAATATTATCCATGGATACTGAGGAAAGTTCCGTCGATTTACTTGGCATTAAGCGAGGGGCGTCATTCTGTCCTTGCACAAGGGGGCAGCGGGCGATGGGCCTGAAAAACCCCGCTTCGACCCGCTAACAGGAGAAATACCATGACCAAGTTCGTTACCCGCTTCGCCAAGGACGAGTCCGGCGCCACCGCCATCGAGTATGGCCTGATTGTCGCCCTGATCGCCGTCGTGATCATCACCGCCGTGACCACCCTGGGCGGCAAGCTCAACACCGCCTTCGGCGACATCAACAGCAAGCTTCCCTAACCGGAAGCCCAAGGTATCCAAGGAGCCGCAAGGCTCGCAAGCCTTGGTGAACAGAGGGGTCCCGGCGAAAGCCGGGGCCCCTTTTGCTTGTCGGCTCGATGGCGGCTCGCCCGGCGCGCGTCCGCTGGGTGCGGCCTGTCCGGCCATGTCTCGCCGCGGATGACGGTTCGCGCCACGCCCTTTGACCCGTTCTGGCACAGTCCGTCATGCGACGGGATCGGCCAGCCTGGCGACAGCAAGGGGCGGCGCAAAAAAATCTCCCGTCGAAAGTATTGAGGCATCATTCATCAATCGGTCAAACCATTGAAAATACCCGGAAAAATGCGTATGGTTAAGGAAAAATAATAGTAAACACAAATAAACCAACAGATTATTTTGATCTATACTCCGTTGTTTACTCGACTTTAATCGAGGTCGCTCAAATTGGCCTTGTTTTCGGGGCGAGCAGGCCAATGCGGCTTGGACCCGCCATCAAGGCTTGCAAACAGGAGATAAAGCCATGACCAAGTTCGTTTCGCGTTTCGTGAAAGATGAATCCGGCGCCACCGCCATCGAGTATGGCCTGATCGTCGCCCTGATCGCCGTCGTGATCATCACCGCCGTCACCACTCTGGGCGGCAAGCTCAACACCGCCTTCGGCGACATCAACAGCAAGCTTCCGTAAGACTACGGACAGCTTCGCTGACGAAAACGGGGGGCCGCGGAGAAATCCGCGGCCCTTCCGCTGTTTGGGCCCCCATTGAGCACCGCGCCAAAAAAGCAGCCCACCGCCTCTTACGGTCAATCATTGGTTCACGCTCAGGCGGCATTCTGACCGACGATGATGCACACCCTTCAACTCCTGCTGCTCGGCATCTTCCCCGCGATGGTCATCATCGGCGGTCTGAAGGACGTCACCAGCTTCACCATTCCCAACTGGATCTCCGGCGTGCTGATCGCCGGCTTCGGCCTTGCCGCCCTGTCCGTCGGGCTGCCGTGGCAGACGGTGCTGGTCTGCTTTGGCGTCGGCGTCGTCGGCCTGCTGGTCGCCATGGGGATGTTCGCCCTGGGCTGGATCGGCGGAGGAGACGCAAAACTGTTCGCCGCCGCCGCCTTGTGGCTCGGCTGGACCGCCGCAGGTCCGTTCATTCTGATTACCGGTCTGGCCGGCGGGGCCCTGGCCCTGGCCCTGCTGGGCATGCGTTCTGTCTGGGTGCGGCCGCTGACGACACGCGGACCTGAATGGGTCGGACGTCTGGCCAGGCCCGGGGGCGATGCGCCCTACGGCGTCGCCATCGCTATCGGCGCGCTCGCCGCCTTTCCGCACAGCCCGATCGCGCAGGCCTTCGCCGCCCTCGGATAGGGTGAAAGCTTAGGCCGCCGTTAACCATGGGCAGACGATGCTAGGGGGCCGCCAGAAGGGCGCGACACGAATCGCCCGTGCACGAGGCCCAAGGCCGGACGCACAGATTTTTCCCCGCATCGTTAGCGGGTCAGCAGTTCGAACCGCATGAACCCCGTCCGCCTGTTCATCCTCGTGATCGCCGCCCTGGCCGCCATTGTGCTGGCCTTTGTGGTGCGCGGCGCCTTCGCGCCGAGAAAAGCCGCCGCTCCGGCCGCCGTCGTCGCGGCCGCGCCGGCCCAGGCGACGGTGCAGGTGCTGATCGCCAAACGGGACCTTCCCGTCGGCTCCCGCCTCGAGGCGGGTGATCTGGGCTGGCAGGCCTGGCCGGCCGAGGGGATCAATCCCAGCTTCATCACCGACGGCGCCGGACCGACCGTCGCCCGGACCGGCGCCGCGGGAGCCGCCGAGAATGTCGTGAAAGTCACCGGCAACCTTCTGACCGGCGCCGGCATGGACTCGGTCGTCGGCGCCATCGTCAAGGAACCCTTCGTCGTCGGCGAGCCGATCGTCGCTCGCAAGGTTGTCCGAGGGGGGGAGGGCGGTTTCCTTTCGGTGATGCTCGGCCAGGGCATGCGCGCCATTTCGGCCCCGGTCACCGTCGACTCGGCGGCCGCGGGCTTCATCCTGCCCGGCGACCGCGTCGACGTGATCTACAGCCGCGAAGCCCAGGACGAGAATGCCAAGGGCTATGTGACCCGGACCATCATGCGCAATGTCCGCGTCCTGGCCATCGACCAGAAGCCCGAGGCCGACAAGGACGCCAAGACCATGGTCGGCGCGGTCGCCACGCTTGAGGTTCCGGCCGGCGATTCAGAAGTGATGGTCAGTGCGATCGCCCAGGCCAAATCCAGCGGCGTGCTGATGCTGGTCCTGCGGGGAGTGACCGATACCTCGGGCGGCCCTCAACGCGGCGGCGCGGCCGCCAACAGCGGTCAGGTCAATACCGTCCGCGTGCACAAGAGCGGTCAGGTGACCGAAGTGAAGGTGGCCCCATGATCAGGCTCCGGATGTTGCCCGCCCTGCTGGCGGTCGCCGGCTTTCAACTCGCCGCCCCCGCCGCCGGGGCTCAGGCCCTGGCCGGCGGGCCTCAGGCGACCTACGGCTATGACACCGGCGGCTCCGCCCTCCGGGTCGATCTGTCCGCCGGTCCCTCGGCCCAGAACCTGTCGCTTCCGCGCGGCAAGTCGGCGATCATCGAGCTGCCGGTCGATGTCCGGGACGTGCTGGTCACCAATCCCGCCGTGGCGGATGCGATCATTCGCACGCCCCGGCGCATCTACATCATGGGCGTCGCCTCCGGACAGACCGACGCGGTGTTCTTTGACGGCGCAGGCCGGCGGATCCTGTCGCTGAACATCCGGGTCGATCAGGACATCGCGGCCCTGGCCGACACCATCAATCGCGTGCTGCCCGGATCGCAGGTCCGGATCGAGCCGCTGGGCGATTCCATCATCCTGACCGGTCTGGTGCTGACGCCTTCCGACGCCGACAAGGCCGGGCAGATCGCCGCCAGGTTCGTCTCCAAGCCCGAGCAGGTGATGAACATGCTCCAGGTCGCGGGCAGCGATCAGGTGATGCTCAAGGTGCGGGTCATCGAGGTGAACCGCACGGTGGTCAAACAGCTCGGCTTCGACCTGAACGCCGTCCTCGGCCAACTTGGCAGTGATCAGCTGACCTTCGCCACCGCCGCGACCTTCGGCATCAACGGCGCCCTGCTGGGCGGCCTGTCCGGCGGCTATTCAGTCGACACCACCAAGGCGCCGGTGATGCAACTTCCCTGCACCGGGGCCGGATGGACCGCCGGGTCGCTGTGCCCGAGCATTGTTCGCGGACCGGCTGACGCCGCCAACTATGACACCGCCACGGCCCAGGACGTCATCGGCTCGGACGGAGTCAACAAGGCCAATGCCACGATCAAGGCCTTTGAGCGGGTCGGCCTGGTCCGCACCCTGGCCGAACCCAACCTGACCACCTCCAACGGCGAGCCGGCCAACTTCCTCGCCGGCGGCGAATTTCCGGTGCCCGTGGGCCAGGACAACAGCGGCCGGGTGACCATCGAATTCAAGAAATACGGCGTCGGCCTGGGTTTCACCCCGGTCGTGCTGTCGGGCGGACGGATCAATCTGAAGATCTCCGTCGAGGTCTCCGAACTGAGCAGCGCGGGGGCCTTCACCATCGGCACCGGCACCTCCTCGGCCCTGACCATTCCGGGTCTGTCGGTCCGCCGCGCCGAGAACGTCGTCGAGATGCCTTCCGGCGGAACGATGATGATCGCCGGCCTGCTGCAGGAGCGCTCGGCCCAGAACCTCGACTCCCTACCCGGCCTGATGAACATGCCGGTCGTCGGCAGCCTGTTCCGCAGCCGCGACTTCACCTCCGGTCAGACCGAGCTGGTGATCCTGGTGACGCCCTACATCGTCGACCCGCGCGCGCCCCGTCAGTTCCAGACCCCGGCCGACGGCCTGCAGATCGCCAGCGATCCCGAGACCATCCTGCTCGGTAAACTCAACAAGGTCGTCAAGGCGCCGCAGGGCGCCAATGCCGGCCGGCCCTATCAGGGCCCCATCGGCTATGTGATCGAGTAGAGCCCATGACCCTTCGCCCCGTCACCGCCCGTCTTGCCGCTCCGCTGATGTCGGCTCTGGCCGCCGCCGTCCTGCTGGCCGGTTGCGCCACCGCGACCGGACCCCAGACCGATCCGATGCTGAAGACGCCGCTGGACGCCTGGGACAAGGAGATCAAGGTCGTCGCCACGCCCCAGGATATGCGTCTGGCGCCGCACGAGACCGGTCTGTCGGCCACCCAGGCCGACGCCCTCCAGGGCTTTGTCGGTTCGTGGATGCGGGATGAAGCCCGCGAGATCATCGTTCGCGCCCCTGATACCGGCCCCACCGCCCGCGGCGCCAACCGGGTCGCGTGGGACGCCCGCGACCGGCTTCTCTCGCTGGGCGTGCCGGCCGGCAATATCCGGATGATGGCCTATGACGCCGCCGGTGACGCCGCCGCTCCGGTGGTGGTCAGCTACAGCACCTACAGGGTCGAGACGCCGACCTGCGGGACCTGGCGAAACCTCAGCCACAGCAACGACAACCGGGTCTATGACAACTTCGGCTGCGCCGTGGCCTCGAACATGGCCGCCCAGGTCGCCAATCCCGAGGATCTGCTGGGACCGCGGGACATGACCCCGGCCGACGCCCAGCAGCGTGGCGTGATGTTCGACAAGTATCGACAGGGCAAGGCGACCGGCTCTGAGCGGGACGCCAAGGCCAGCGGGGCGGTCTCGCAGGTGGTGAACTAGTGATGCAAAGCCGTCCCGCAGACGATCCCTTCGACATCGGCTTCGACGCCGACGACGAGTTCGCGACACCGTCCGTCGCGCCGGAGAATGATCCCTGGGCCGATCTCGGGGCCCCGATGGGCTCGACGTCGGCTCTGGCCGAGAGTCCCTTCGCCGCCGACCCGTTTGCCGACTTCCCCCCCGCACGTCCCGATGACGAGCCCGAGTACCCGCGTATGGCGTCACTTCCTGCATCCAATCCGGTTCATGACATGATCGCCGGGGCCGAAGCCTCGCTTGGCGACGCGCCGATCCCGCGCATCACCATCAACGTCTTCTGCGCCCGTACCGATACCGCCGAACTGATCGAGCGGGCCTCGGGCGACCGGCGGTTGGCCCGGGCCTCAACGGTCGTCCGGCCCGGTGGGCTGGCGGCCGCTATCGAGCACTACCAGAACCAGCCCACGCCCAGCCTGGTCATTGTCGAGAGTCTTGATCCGGCGCCGGAAATGATCGCCCAGCTGGATCGTCTGGCCGAGGTCTGCGACCCGGGCACCAAGGTCATGGTGGTCGGCAACGCCAACGACATCGCCCTCTATCGCGAACTGATGCGGCGCGGCGTCAGCGAGTATCTGGTCCCGCCGCTCCAGCCTCTGCAGGTCATCCGGGCGATTGGCGGCCTCTATGCCGATCCGTCGGCGCCCTTCCTGGGTCGCCAGATCGCTTTTGTCGGCGCGCGCGGCGGCGCCGGGGCGTCGACCCTGGCCCACAACATCGCCTGGACCATCTCCGAACGGATGCAGGCCGGGGCGATCATCGTCGACTATGACCTGGCTTTCGGCACCGCCGGCCTGAACTTCAATCACGACCCCTTGCAGGGTGTGGTCGACGCTCTGGGCCAGCCGGACCGGCTGGACCCGGTTCTGATGGACCGGATGATGGCCCGGTGCACCGATCGGCTCAGCCTGTTCGCCGCTCCCGCGACCCTCGACAGCGACTACGACATCTCCGGTGAGGCCTATGAGGAGGTCACCCAGAAGATCCGCGCCGCCGCGCCCTTCGTCGTGCTTGATCTGCCCCACGGCTGGAACGCCTGGACCCGCAAGATGCTGATGTCGTCCGACGATCTGGTGATTGTCGCGACCCCGGATCTGGCCTCGCTGCGGAACGCCAAGAACATGGTCGACCTGGTGCGCAATGCCCGCCCCAACGAC
>Ga0209066_10001147_pt1 | contig 35870 bp, 33 predicted proteins | sample All_14_2_FD_187198 | JGI IMG/M metagenome (GOLD analysis project Ga0209066, IMG submission 187198) | Freshwater microbial communities in response to fracking from Pennsylvania, USA - Allegheny Zone_MetaG_DW_15 (SPAdes) (version 2) ... | reverse complement strand
GGGGGACAGTGCGGCTGCCTGATCCTCCAACTCCGGCAGGGGCCGGGCCGGCAGGCTTCTGCCGAAGCCCGGACGGTCGACGGCAACCAGATGAAAGCCCTTGGGCGGATCGGCCAGCCAGTTCGACCAGCCCAGCGCCGAACCCGGCGTTCCATGGATGAGCAGGACCGGAGCCCCATCGGGATCACCGGAACGCAGCAGGTTCAGCGTCCCGCCGGCATGGGCAAAGCGTTCGGCGGGAAGGCCTCGCGCATTGCGGCGGGCCGTGCGGGACGGGCCGGGTCCCCCGAAGCGTCCTTGGCCTGCGGGCAGCAGGGTGGCGGCGATGACGCGCAATGGTCCGGCCAGGGCAACACCCGTGCCGCCCGAAGGTAACCTGCGCCACAGGACCGGCAATAGCGCCACCGTGGCAATGATGGCTGCGAAGGCGATCCAGCGCGCAGGCCCCATCAACCCGTCGATAATTTGCGCCAGCAGATCGGCCGCCCCGAACAGAACCCAGGTCCAGGCCGCAACGGCCGGGGCCGCGATCAGGGCGAAGCGTTTGAAGGAAACGGCGGTGTAGCCCAGTCCCAGATAGGTGGGCAGCCGAACCGTGGGCAGGATGCGGGCCATGAGGACGGCGACGAAAAGGCGTTTGTCGAGAAAGGCGCGGGCGCGCTCAAGACGTTCCGCCCCGATCCTCTGCCGCAGCCAAGATAGGCGCCTTGCGCCATAGCCCATGGAATAGAGCCACAGATCACCGGCATAGATGCCAAGCGCCACCGCACCATAGCCAATCGGCATCGGCAGCAGGCCTTCCGCGATCAGGAAGGCCGCGGCGAGGGCCGCGGCATCTTCCACCAGAAAGGTGGTGGCGAATACCAGGGCGGCGATGACCCAGGGGTCGTTTCCCAGGGTGGCGGCATAGGCCAGAATGTCCTGGGCCAACCCCAAGGTCAGCGTCCCAGCGCGGCGAGGATGCCCTGCCGGTTGAGGATCAGAATGCCAAGCGCGGTGAGCCAGACCAGGCAGGCCATGGCAAACAGCAACCCGCCATCGCCCAGGATTTCGATCCCTAGCGGGGTGAACAGATGAAAGGTGATCGCCCCGGTCATCACCCCCATCGATGCCAGCGCGCCAAGACCCAGCACCAGCGGCTTGCGCAGAACCAGCCCGGCCAACAGCAGGATGGAGGCGACCAGTTCGGCCGATCCGATGACATGGGCGGAAAAAATGCCACCCGGTGCGAACAGCCCCGCGATGCCGGTCAATTCTGCCGCCCAGCCGTCCAGCGTGCTGAAAATGAAATCGGTCTCCACCGATCCGGTGAATTTGAAGAACAGGGATTGGATGAAGACGAAAGCGATATAGGCACAGCCGATCACCGTCACGATTCTGGCGCGACGGGTCGTGTCCATACGGGAAGCAAAAGCGGACATGGTGGTTTGGTCCTATTGCGTTGGGGGATAGGTGCCGACCAGCGCCTTTTCGCGCCGCCACAGCCGAAACAGCTCCACGATGCCGGTGGGGCGGTGACCGCGCCGGATATTCGCGGCCCCGATGCGATAGGCATGGGCGAATTGCTGGAACAGGGCGCGATAGGCTTCGAACAGGGTCGTTCTGCGATCCCAGATATGGGTCGACTCGCCGCCCGCCCCGTTGATTTCCAGGATGCGGAAGGCCTGACCTTCCTGCAGGGCGGCAATCGATTCCGCCCGTGCGTCGAAGCGCCCGAAATGAAATCCCGGCAGATCGTCGGCGATCCGGTCGAAGGCGCGCTCCATCGCGTCCGTCACCAGATGGGTGCCATTGCGGAAGATGGTGCCACGGCTGTGGCTGCCGGCAAAGGCCAAGCGTACATGCTCGCCGCTGGGAACCACGCGATCCAGCTTGTCGCTGTGACGCGGCAGATAGAGATGGCTGAGCCTTCCGGCACGCGGGTCCGTCTCGATCAACTGGCGCAGCGTGGATCGCCCATCCCCGGTGACATGCGGGAAATATTTCAAGGTGATGGAGATGATGCGGCCGCGCGCTTCGCCCGGATAGCGGATATAGAAGATGCCCGCCTCCGCCTCATGCGCGACATAGTCCTGCAACACGACCGACTGGTCGGCGGGAAAGGCCTCGATATAGCGTTTCAGATCGCAGGGGCTGCGCGCCAGCTGGACGCCGACGCCACGGCAGCCCATATCGGGCTTCATGACCAGCGGGAAATCCAATCCTGCCGTCGCCATTGCGTGCTGTGCTTGCAGTAGCGACTGGGCGCGGTCTTCCGTAATCGCGATGCCGGCGAAGCGGGCGATGGCCTCCTTGGCTGCCCCACGCGCCTGCCCCAGGATGGCCAGCTTGGATTCGCCCACCAGGCCGCCGGCCGGGAAGCCGGGATTGGAGGCGGTAAGCGCCAAGGGATGGCCGTAGCGCAGAGAAAGCCAAAGGCACCAGGCAATGACCGGGGCATAAAAAACCGAGCCCGGCCAGAATTCGAAGAAGGAGACGGGCGGACCCGACGGATCGAAGGGCGGCATGCCGCGATGTGGCTTGGCGCTGGAGTGCTGCCCCAGCGAGATCGCGGCTTCCTCTCGCACCTGATCCGGTGACAGGATGATGGACATGGCGCGGATTTCCTTTGTCCCCAGTGGCGGAAGCCTGCGCGCTTCCCGACCCTGAAAATCCTAATCCCGACCGATCCCGTTGCGAAAGGACCTCGCAGGAAACTCGCGAGAGAGTTACCGGCCGTGACCTTGGGCGCGACCTCCTATATAACCATATTCATAAGCCATGTTTTTTAAAGGAATGTGACCCTCTCATGCCCGGTGCCGGCGGCAGCTTCGACAGGCATCCCGACCAGCCCTGGGGCCGGGCGGGCAATTATGGCGCCCTTGATCTGGGGACCAATAATTGCCGCCTGCTGGTGGCGCGACCGACGCGGGCGGGGTTTCAGGTCGTCGATGCCTTTTCCCGCATCGTGCGCCTGGGGGAAGGGGTCCAGGAAACCGGCATTCTGTCGGGCGCGGCGATGGACCGGGCCATGGATGCGCTGGAAATCTGTGCCGACAAGCTGAAGCGGCGCGGGGTAGGGCGGGTGCGGGCGGTCGCCACCCATGCCTGCCGCCAGGCATCCAACAGCCGGGATTTCGCCTCACGCGTTTTCGACCAGACCGGGTTGATGCTGGAAACCATCCAGCCGTCGGAAGAAGCGATGCTGGCCGTGCGCGGCTGCGTACCCTTGCTCAATCGCGACATTCCCCATGCGCTGGTGTTCGATATCGGTGGTGGATCAACGCAGCTTGCCTGGCTGCATGTGCGCCAGAACGGGATCGAGACGCTGGGCGTCGCTTCCATCCCGATTGGCGTCATGACCCTGGGCGAGCGCATGGGGCTGGGGCCGCAAAGCGAGGACGGCTTCAATGCGGTGGTGGCGGAGGTGGACCGCGCCATGGCCGCCTTCTGCGACGACAATGGCATCGCGGCGGCGGTCGCGCGTGGCGAGGTGCAGCTGATCGGCGCATCGGGCACGGTGACGACCCTGACCGGTATCGAGCTGGAACTGCCGCGCTATAACCGTGCGGCAGTGGATGGGTCCTATCTCAGCCTTGCTTCCGTGGAGCGGTTGGCGGAGGAGCTGCGCGGCCAGACGCTGGAAGAGCGGGCAAGTTACCCCTGCGTCGGGCGGGAGCGGGCGGATCTGCTGATTGCCGGCTGCGCCATCCTGGAAGCGATCCGGCGACGCTGGCCGGTGGCGCGCCTTCGGGTGGCGGATCGCGGCATCCGGGAGGGCATTTTGATCGAGTTGATGCGTGAGGACGGTTATGTGACCGCCCGGGAGGAAGGCAGTCATGGCTTATAAACCGCGTGGGTCATTCAAGGGTAATGGGGACGGGTCGGCCGCGCGGGGCCGGCGCGAGGCCATGATCACAGTCAAATCCGGCAAGGGACGCACGCTGTCGTCCAAGCTGTGGCTGGAACGCCAGCTGAACGATCCCTATGTGACCGAGGCAAAGCGCCTGGGCTATCGCTCACGCGCGGCCTTCAAGCTGATCGAGATGGATGATCGCTTCCATGTGCTGAAGCCCGGCGCGAAGGTCGTCGATCTGGGTTGTGCGCCCGGTGGCTGGTTGCAGGTGGCCGTGGCCCGCACCAAGGGCAGCGGGCGCATTGTCGGCATCGACCTCTTGGAAACCGAACCGGTGACGGGCGCGACCGCCTTTGTCGGGGATTTCCTGGCCGAAGGGGCAGAGGATCGCCTGATCGACGAGTTGAACGGCAAGGCCGATGTCGTGCTGTCGGATATGGCGTCGGCCACTACGGGGCATTCGCGCACCGATCATCTGCGGGTCGTGGGGCTGGTGGAAGCGGCCTATGTCTTCGCACTGGGCATTCTGGCACCCGGCGGGGCCTTCATCGCCAAAGTGTTCCAGGGCGGTACCGAAGGGACGCTTCTGGATACGATGAAGCGCGATTTCACCAAGGTTGTGCATGTCAAACCGAAATCCAGCCGCAAGGAAAGCCCGGAAATGTATGTCGCGGCGCTGGGTTTTCGTGGCGTCGATCGGGCTGCAGAGGACGAGGGGGACGTGGCGAAGGCCTGAATTTCGGGCCGGTTTACATCGACCGGTCGCGCGAATGACGAAAATCATGGGAGATTTGCACGGCGGTCTTCAAAATTTCGCTTGTTCCGGTCCGAAACGCACCTATATTGCCGCCGCATTATCCCGCTGGCCGGTATACCCGGCCCGCTACCCTTTTCCAGCCGGGAGATGCGCACCATGGAAATCCGTGAAGCCCTGACTTTCGATGACGTGCTGTTGCAGCCCGCCCATTCCGCCGTGCTGCCGGCCGAAACGGATGTGCGCGCACGCCTGACTTCCACCATCACCCTGAATATCCCGCTGATCGCCTCGGCCATGGATACGGTGACGGAAAGCGCGATGGCCATCGCCATGGCCCAGCAGGGCGGCATCGGGGTGATTCACAAGGCGCTCGACATCGCCACCCAGGCCGAGGAAGTGCGCAAGGTGAAGCGCTTCGAAAGCGGCATGGTGGTGAACCCGATCACGATCAGCCCGGACAAGACCCTGGCCGAAGCGCTGGCGGTGATGCGCAGCAACCGCATTTCCGGTATTCCGGTGGTCGCCAAGCGCTCGAAAAAGCTGGTCGGCATCCTGACCAATCGCGATGTGCGCTTTGCCCGCGATCCGTCCACGCCGGTACGTGATCTGATGACCTCGCGCGGGTTGATCACCGTGCGCGAAGGGGTGGACCGGGAAGAGGCGATGCGCCTTTTGCATCATAACCGGATCGAAAAGCTGCTGGTGATTGACGAGGAACGCCATTGCGTCGGTCTGATCACCGTCAAGGATATCGAAAAAAGCGCGCTGTTCCCACGGGCCTGCAAGGATGATCAGGGCAGGTTGCGCGTCGCGGCGGCCACCGGAACCGGCAAGGACGGTCTGGCGCGGGCCGAGGCGCTGCTGGAGGCCGGGGTGGATGTGATCGTGGTCGACACCGCCCATGGCCATTCCGAAGGCGTGCTGGCCCAGGTGGGCGCGGTCAAGCGCCTGTCGAACTATGCCCAGGTGATCGCCGGCAATGTGGCGACGCGCGACGGCGCCAAGGCGCTGATCGATGCCGGGGCGGATGCGGTGAAGATCGGCATCGGCCCGGGGTCGATCTGCACCACCCGCATCGTGGCGGGGGTGGGTGTGCCGCAGCTGACCGCGGTGATGGAATCGGCGGAAGCCTGTATCGACGCTGGCATTCCCTGCATCGCCGATGGCGGTATCAAATTCTCCGGCGATTTCGCCAAGGCGCTGGCGGCGGGCGCGGATGTGGCCATGATCGGCTCGCTGCTGGCCGGTACCGATGAAAGCCCGGGCGAAGTGTTCTTGTATCAGGGCCGGTCCTACAAATCCTATCGCGGCATGGGGTCCGCAGGCGCGATGGCGCGTGGCTCCGCCGACCGCTATTTCCAGGACGAGGTGCGTGACGCCGCCAAATTCGTGCCGGAAGGCGTCGAGGGCCGGGTGCCGTATAAGGGCTCGGTCTCCGGCGTGCTGCATCAGCTCGTCGGGGGCCTGCGTGCCTCCATGGGCTATACCGGTTCGAAGACGCTGGCCGATCTGCGCAAGAATGCCGTTTTCCGCCGTATCACCTCGGCGGGCTTGCGGGAAAGCCATGTCCATGACATCACCGTGACAAAGGAAAGCCCGAACTATCAGATGGACGCACGGTGACCCCCTCAGCTCGTACCCAGGCGGCGATTGACCTCGTCGCCGCACTTTTCCGTTCCGACGCCCCGCCGGCCGACCAGATGATGGCCGATTGGTTCCGGACCCGGCGCTTTGTCGGGTCCAAGGACCGGCGCGCCATTGCCGAGTTGGTCTATGCGGTGCTGCGCCATCGCTCCGGCCTGGCTTGGCGGCTGCTGTCGTTGGGTGTGGAGGAAAATCCGCGCACCCTGATATTGGCCGCCCTGGTCCTGATCGAGGGGCGCCGGGCGGAAAAGGTGTCGGAGCGGTTCGACGGCTCCCCCTATGGCGCGACCCGGCTGCGCAATACCGAGGAAAATCTGGTCGCCGCCCTTGCCTTGGCCGGCTGGCCCCCCTTCGACGGGCCGCCTGCCGTGCGCATCGGCCTGCCGGAATGGCTGGTGGACGCCATGCCGCAGGGGATGGAGGAGCGGGCCATCCGCGCTTTGTCGCTGGAAGAAGCGCCGGTCGATCTGCGCGTCAATACGCTGAAGACGGACAGGGCAGGGGTGATCGCCGCGCTGGCAGAAGAAGGGATTGATGCGGTGCCGACCACGCTGTCGCCCGTCGGCCTGCGCCTGCCGGAACGCAAGCCTTTGTCCGGGACGAAGGCCTTCCGGGACGGGCTGTTCGAAGTGCAGGACGAAGGGTCGCAACTGGCGGCCCTGCTGGTCGATGCGCGTCCGGGCCAGAAGCTGATCGATTTCTGCGCCGGGGCGGGCGGCAAATCGCTGGCGCTGGCGGCTGCCATGCAGAACAAAGGGCGCATCATGGCGCTCGACATCTCCGAAGGCAGGCTCGATCGTGCGGCGGATCGGCTGCGCCGGGCCGGTGCTCATATCGTGCAGCGCAAGGCCTTGACCAGCCAGCGGGACCCCTGGGTCAAGCGCCACAAGGCCAGCTGGGACCGGGTGCTGGTCGATGCACCCTGCACCGGCACCGGCACCTTCCGGCGCAATCCGGACCGGAAATGGAAGCTAAAGCCCGAGGAAGTCGGCGAGTTGCAGGCCCTGCAGAAGGATATCCTGGATTCCGCGGCGCGGCTGGTGGCCCCCGGTGGACGGCTGGTCTATGTCACCTGTTCCGTGCTGCCGGCCGAGGACGAGGATGTCGTGCAGCCCTTCTTGGCTGAACGCGAGGATTTCGAGGCCGTGCCGATCGCCGAGCTCTGGCCCGAGTTGATCGGCGGGGCGGCTCCGGAAGGAACCGGCAGGCCTTTCCTGCGGCTGGACCCGCTGGCGGCTGGAACGGATGGCTTCTTTGTCGCGGTGATGCAGAAGCGGCGATGAGCGCGGGCAAATCCTCCGGCCCGGATTGGGAAGCCCGCTATGCGGGGGAAGAGGCACCCTTCGGCGAGACGCCGATAGACTATCTGCGCATGGCTCTGGCGCGGTCCGATGCGCCGAAATCCGGCAGGGCGCTGTTCCTGGCCGATGGCGATGGGCGCAATGGCAGTTGGGCCTCGACGCAGGGCTTCCAGGTCACGGGCGTCGATATTTCCCGGGTCGGAACCGGCCGGGCCACCATCCGCGACATGAAGGCCGATATACCCGCCCGCCGGATTATTGGGGATATAAGGGAATGGCGCCCGCGCGAAGGGGAACGCTTCGATCTGATCACGCTGTTCTATCTGCAAGGCCCGCCGGAACTGCGCTTCGCGGCCTTTCCCTGGTTGGGCGAGGTGCTATCGCCGGGCGGCTGGTTGGCGATCGAAGGGTTCGCCAAGACCGGGGATGCGCCCGTCGGCATGGGGCCAGGCAGGGATGATCTGCGCTGGAGTCTTGCCGAAACCCTGCCGCATCTGGCCGGGCTGGACGTCGTCGAAGCGCTGGAAGGCGATATCCGGTTGGCGGATGGACCCCGCCATGACGGCATGGCGCATGTGATGCGCATTCTGGCACGGAAAGCCTGAGGTAAGGTTCCTGGTCCAGATAGTCCCCCCATGCTGGCATGATGGGAAAAGGTGGGACGATGACAGAAAGCAGGGCTCTGGCCGGCGGTATTGATCTGGCGCGGCTTCAGCGACGACGGAAGATGCGATTGCGGTTCGGGACCCTGCTGTTTCTGGTCGCAAGCCTGCTGCTCTGTTCCATCAGCCTGCCGCGCGCGCCGTTCCACGAGGATGTGGAGCGGGTCGGTCTGCTGTTGATCCTGGGCGCGATATTCGGTCGAACCTGGTGCACGCTGTATATCGGTGGCCGGAAGCGACAGGAAATCGTGAATGTCGGTCCCTATTCGCTGTGTCGCAATCCGCTATATCTCTTCACCCTGATAGGGGTGACGGGAATCGGGCTGTGCTCCGGAATGCTCAGCCTTGGCCTGCTGGCCTTCGGCATCGCGCTGTCGGTGTTCGCCGGGGTGATCAGCGCGGAAGAAGCCTATCTGGATCAGCGTTTCGGAGCGGTGTATCGCGCCTACTGCGCCCAGGTTCCACGCTGGCTGCCGCTGGGGCGCTGGCAGGGGGTGGCGGAGGTTACGATGCGGCCGCAACTCGTGGTCACCACCTTTCTGGAGGCCAGCCTGATGCTGTTGGCCTTTCCCATGCTGGAATGGGTCGATCTTCTGCACGCCCATCACTTGGTTCCCGTGTTGCTGCGGCTTCCGTGATCTAATTAGAAAAATTCTAAAAAGAGGTGTTGGCGGAATGGCGACCTTGGCACATATTGCAACCAGTTCTTAATTGCAAAACAAAGAAGGTGCTGCCATGCGTAGCGTCATCAAGACCCTGAGCTATTCCGTGACTCATCTGGTGGTGGCCGTTAGCGTCGCCTATGCCCTGACCAATGACTGGCGCATCGCGCTGGGCATCGGCCTGGTGGAACCGGCGGTCCAGACCGTCGCCTATGCGATCCATGAGAGGGTGTGGACCCGCATCCCTTTCGCTGAGGGGCGGCGTGAAGCCCCGGCCGATTTCCGCCGGGCCGCGCTCTGCCACTGACCGACGACGCAATACCAACATGCTCGGTCCTTGACCGATCATGTGTGGGTAACGCTCAGACGCCGCGCGGGCTCAACCAAGGCACGATGGGCAGACCTCATCGTGCCTTGGCATAAGACCCGTTCGCGTCCCCGCGCTTGCACCCTGCTTCGGCTTGGGGCAGAAGGGATCGCCCCCCATATAGGATAGGGTGGGTGATTGCGCAGGGAGCGTTCGGGCCATGACGGCGAAGATTTTCATTGATGGCGAGGTTGGAACCACGGGGCTGCAAATCCGGGCGCGGCTGGAAGGCCGTTCGGAGCTGGAGCTGATTTCGCTGGATTCTGATCGCCGCAAGGATGCCGCCGCCCGCAGGGAGGCGATCAATGCCGCCGATCTGGTCATTCTGTGCCTGCCCGATGAGGCATCGAAGGAAGCCGTTACCTTTCTGAACAATCCGCATACCAGAATGATCGACGCCTCCACGGCTCATCGCACGGCCGAAGGCTGGACCTATGGCTTTCCGGAATGGCGGCGTGATCAGGCCCAAAAGATTGCCGAAGCGCGCTTCGTCAGCAATCCGGGCTGCTATGCCCTGACATCGGTCGCGATGTTGACGCCATTGGTGGAGGCGGGGTTGCTGCCGGCCGACTGGCCGGTGTCGATCAATGCGATCTCCGGCTATTCCGGCGGCGGCAAATCGATGATCGCGTCTTTCGAAGACCCGCAGGACGCGGCCTATACCGAAACACCGTTCCGGGTCTATGGCCTGTCGCTGGCGCATAAACATGTGCCGGAAATCCAGCATTGGTCCGGGTTGTCCGCCCCGCCGCTATTCGTGCCGAGTGTCGGCAACTATTATAAGGGCATGATCGTGCAGGTGCCGCTGGCGCTGAACGCCATTCCCGGCAAGCCGTCGGTCGATGCGGTGCATGCGGCGCTGGCCGAACGCTATCAGGGCTGCCGCTTCGTGCGCGTTCTCGGGCCTGACGAAACCGCGTCGATCACCAAGCTGGAGCCGGAAGATCTGAACGGCAGCAATGACCTCATGATCCATGTCTTTGCCAATGCTGCACGCGGCCATGTCATGCTGGCGGGCGTGCTGGATAATCTGGGCAAGGGGGCGTCCGGTCAGGCGGTGCAGAACCTGAACCTGATGCTGGGCCTGCCGGAAGAAGCCGGGCTGGACAAGGTGGTCGACCGATGAACGCCTTGGCCCAGGCCCATCCGGGCGCGATCATCCTGCCCCATAACGGCAAATGGCCGAAGATTCACCCCACCGCCTATATCGCGCCCGGCGCGGTGCTGGTGGGTGATGTGGAGATTGCCGAGGATGTCGGCATCTGGTTCGGCTGCGTGCTGCGCGGCGATGTGAACGAAATCCGGATCGGTGCCCGCAGCAATATTCAGGATGGCAGCGTGATCCATGTCGCCACCCATGGCCAGGGCAGCTATATCGGTGCGGATGTGACCGTGGGCCATATGGCGCTCTTGCATGCCTGCACGGTGGAAGATTGGGGCTTCATCGGCATGAAGGCCTGCGTGATGGATGGGGCGAAGGTGGAAAGCCGGGCCATGGTGGCCGCCGGCGCTTTGGTCACTCCGGGCAAGCTCGTGAAATCCGGCGAGCTATGGGGTGGTTCGCCCGCGAAGGCGCTGCGCGCGCTGGGCGAGAAGGACTACAAGGTGATGGATTGGTCCGCCCCGCATTATGTAGAGACCAAGAATGCCTATCTGGCCGGCAGGGGCGGAAGCGAGGGCTGAGATGAGCCGCCGGAAGGTCGGAGCCAAGCCGCCAGCACCACCGAAAAAGCGTTCCGCGCCAGCGGCTTCCCTGCGGGTCTTCAAGCCAAAGGTTGAAGATGATCCGACGGCCTATCGACGCCGTCCGAAGCATCCATCGCACCCGCCCAAGGATGGCGAGGATGGTCAGGGCTGAGATGTCCGATTCCGCTCATGGGTTGATCCGAAACCGGCTGGATCAGGTGATCGATCGGGCCCTGGCCGAAAAGCGCATCGTGGGGACCGTGGTTCTGCTCGCCCGGTATGGCGAGCTGGTATATGCCCGCGCCGCCGGTCTGGCGGACCGCGAGGCGGGCAGGGCGATGCAGCCCGATGCGATCTTCCGGCTTGCTTCCGTGACCAAGCCCGCCGTAGCGCTGGCGGCAATGGCACTGGTGGAAGACGGGGTGATTGCCCTGGACACGCCGGTAACGCGCTGGCTGCCTGACTTTCGGCCGCGACTGGTTGATGGCAGCCTGCCGGATATCACCCTGCATCAGCTCATGACCCATAGCGCGGGTCTGAGTTATCGATTCCTGGAAGCCGAAGGCTCCCTCTTTCACGACCTCGACATATCGGACGGGCTGGACCAGCCGGGCCTGACGGTCGCGGAAAATCTGCGGCGTCTGTCCGACGCGCCGTTATCCTATGCTCCGGGTACGGGCTGGCGTTATTCCCTGGCCATGGATGTGATGGGGGCGGTGCTGGAACAGGCAGCCGGAAAACCGCTGGACGACATCGTGCGCGACGGGGTGACCGGGCCTCTCGGCATGGTCGATACGGGGTTCCGGCTGATCGATCCGGCTCGTCTGGTGACGCCTTACGCCAATGCGGAGCCGGAACCGCACCTGATCCGCGACGGCGACCGGGTGGCGGTCTATGGCGGTTCTGTCCGGTTTGCCCCCAGCCGGGTGCTGCATCCCGATTCCTATCCGTCCGGCGGGGCGGGGATGGTGGGAACGGCAGGCGATGTGCTGCGCATGCTGGAGGCGATCCGCACCGGAAAGGCCCTGAAACCCGGCACCTTGGAGGCCATGATGTCGGCGCAGATCGGGCCGGAAGCCCAGACACGGGGACCGGGTTGGGGCTTCGGCTATGGTTGGGCGGTGCTCTGCGATCCCGCCGCCGCCGCATCGCCCCAGGGGCGAGGCAGCCTGCAATGGGGTGGAGTCTATGGCCACAGCTGGTTTGTTGACCCTTCGAACGGCATCAGCCTGGTATCGCTGACGAACACCGCGATGGAAGGCATGAACGGTGCCTTTCCCCTGGCAATCCGCAACGCGGTCTATGGCGGCCCTTCTACAGGCTGAAGGGCCGCCTGTATTGCTACCTGTCAGGCTCGGCCCGCGCGCCATTCGGCCGGGACGGGCTGGTCGCCGGCCCTTCGGTCGACATCCGGGGTGGCGGATCGAACCGCGCGCACCAGCGTCACCGAAAGCCCCTCGACTTCCTTCGACAGTTGTTCCGCCACATCCAGCAGGGCCTCCGCCCGCTTGCCAACCCCCCCGGCCTCGTTGGTGACGTCGATCACTTTTGACGTCACCTCGCGGGAGCCGGCGGCTGCTTGCTGCACATTGCGGGCGATCTCGCCCGTGGCAGCCTGCTGTTCTTCCACCGCCGCAGCAATGGATTGGCTGGACTGGTTCACCTGATCGATGATTTCCAGAATGCCGCTGATGGCGCCGACAGCCTGTTCGGTGATGCCTTGCATCTGGTCGATCTGGCTGCCGATTTCGCTGGTGGCCTTCGCCGTCTGGTTGGCGAGCGCCTTCACTTCATTGGCGACAACGGCGAAGCCCTTGCCGGCCTCGCCCGCCCGAGCAGCCTCGATCGTGGCATTCAGGGCGAGCAGATTGGTCTGGCCGGCGATATCGGCGATCAGACCGACGACCTCGCCCACTTTGCGGGCCGATTCCGCCAGGCCGCTGACTACTTCGCGCGTCGACCCTGCGCGGTCGGACGCTACCCCCGCGATCCGGGAGGCGTGGGCGACCTGTGAGGAGATTTCCTGGATGGAGGCCGACAGCTCTTCCGATGCTTCAGCCACCGTTTCGGTATTGGACAGGGCCGCTTCCGCCGAGGAGGATACCGACGCGGTGTAAGCCTGGACCTTGCCGATGGCACGGGTCATTTCCTCGGCCGTCCGCGTCAGCTTCTCGGCATTGCGGGCCACCAGCTCGACCGCATGCTGCACTTCCGTCTCGACCGTGTCGGCCATCCGGCGCAGGGATTCGGCCTGGGCGGCCTGGGCCTGCTCCTCCATCTGCTTCTGACGCAGTTGCAGGGATGCGTTCTCGATGGCGTTCTGTTTGAAGATCTCGACGGCGCCGGTGATCTCGCCCACTTCATTGCGGGACTGGTTGGTCGGTATTGCCACGGAAAGATCGCCATCGGCCAGACGCAGCATGATGGCGGTCAACCGCTTCAGCGGGGTCAGCGAACTGACCGTCCACCAGGCGAAGGCAATGCCGATCAGCACGCAGATCGCGCAGATGACCAGCATCAGGGTGGAAAACCCTTTCGCCTCCTGCCAGGCGATATCGCTGGTTACCTTGGAATCGGCTTCCTGGAAATCGATGAAGCGATTGATCTGGCGAAGCCATTCGGTGAAGTTCGGACGGGCCTGCTGCAGCAGGAGCTGATGGGCTTGCGCCTCGGCGCCGGACCGGCGCAGGGTAATGACCTGCTCGACCAGGGGCATGGTGCGCGCTTCTATGGCCTTGATCGCGTTCAGGATTTCGCGTTCCTGGGCCTGGATGTCGGTGCGCGTGGCGAAAATTCCGTCCATGCCCTGGGCCGCTTCGGCGTAGAAGGCTTCCAGTCGTTTGATATCGGCAATCGCCTGCTGCAGCTCGCCATCCTCCCGCACCAGCACGACATCGCGAAGCGCGATGGCACGATCATGGACGCTGCCCCGAAAATTGATGGCATGGCGGGTTTTTACCCCGTTCACATCGCTGATCTTGGTGAGGCTCTGATCGATGATGCCGACTTTGGTTACACCAGTCGCGGTCAGTGCCATCAACAGGCCGAGGACAACGACGAACCCGACCAAGACACGGGTCTTGATCTTCGCATTCAGGAGCTGCTGCATTCTGTGGAAACCTCGGCGGGTCAACAACGATACCTATTAACGCTCCAGCCGGGCTGGAACGCATCTGGCCTCCATTCGGACAGACCGATCGCCCGGGATGCCATGGAGCCAACCATATGGGTGCTGGGATGCATTCCGCCAAGTGCATGGTTCAGCTCAGGCGCGATAGAATGTCCAGGAGGAGGCGGGCACCCTGGGAAATCCAAGGCATCCGATCCTGATATGTCATGATCGGATGCCGCTTTAACGGGACGGGTTGGCGGCACCCCGATAGGCGAGGATCAAGTCTGAGCGCGCCGATCAACCGGAACGGTTTTGAGCTCCGAGCGCCGATCCACCTCCGGCGTTGCGGTTCTTACCACGCGGACCAGTGCATTGCGCAGCTCGTCCATTTCGCGGGTCAAATCCTTCGCGATCGAAAGCACATCATTTGCCCGATCGCCTACGCCGGCGGCTTCACGCGTGACATCGACCACGCGTGCTGTTACCTCGCGCGATCCAACGGCTGCTTCCTGCACGTTCCGGGCGATCTCACCGGTGGCGGCCTGCTGCTCTTCCACTGCGGCGGCAATGGATTGGCTGGACTGGTTCACCTCGTCGATGGTCTCAAGTATCTGTCCGATGGCGGCCACGGCCCTGTCGGTAATGGCCTGCATCTCGTTGATCTGGCGGTCAATCTCGCCGGTTGCCTTGGCGGTTTGATTGGCCAGCGCCTTGACCTCGCTGGCGACCACGGCGAAGCCCTTGCCCATCTCTCCGGCGCGGGCCGCTTCGATCGTGGCATTGAGGGCGAGCAGATTGGTCTGCCCGGCGATATCGGCGATCAGGCCTACGACCTCACCCACTTTTCGGGCCGCTTCGGCCAGACCGCTTACCACGTCACGGGTAGAGCCGGCCCGATCACTGGCCTGGGAGGCAATACGGGTGGCATGCGCGACCTGGGCTGAAATCTCGCGGATGGAGGCGGCCAACTCCTCCGATGCTCCTGCGACGGTTTCCGTATTGGCAAGCGACTGTTCGGCCGCGGAGGCTACGGTCGCCGCATCGGCCTGAACCTTGGAGGCGGCCTGCGCCATGGCCTGGGCGGTGGCGTTCAGCTGTGCCGTGCTGGCGGCAACGACGCCTACGGCGTGGCTCGATTCGGCTTCGACCGTGTCGGCCATGGACCGGATGGAGGTGATCTGCCGTTGCTTGGCTTCCTCCTCGATTTTGTGCTGGCGGTGCTGCAGGGCTTCGGTCTCACTGGCGGTGCGTTTGAACACATCCAGCGCGTCGGCCATCTCCCCGATCTCATCCCTGCGAGCCAGGCCGGGCGTTCGAACCGATAGGTTGCCGCCGGCGACCTGACGCATGGCAACGGCCATGTCCCGGATTGGACGGGAGGTGTTCTGCCCCAGCCAGAGCCCCACGACCAGGAAGAAGCCAACGATCACAAGTGACTGAACACTGTCCACCAGGATGTTTTCCTTCGCCCCGGCCATTACCTCGTCCAGCCCTTCCCGCACGATCAACGCATAGTCCGTCCCCAGATAGCGGACCGGCCGGAAGGCGACGACATCCTGCCCTTCTTCCAAGACGCCGGACTGGCCGGACAGGGCCAGTTGCACCGTGGGGCTCGTCACCCGCCGGGACAGGATGGCATCTTTTGACAGGGGGGTGTCATTGCGTGCCAATTGGTCCTTGCCGACCAGCACCGCTTCGCCGGTGGCGCCAAGGCCTACGGCGCTGCTCATTACCGCGTTGATCCGCTCCACCGGCATCTGGAAGGCCAATACACCGACCTTCTTTCCGTCCTGGAACAGCGGCGCTGCTATGAAGCTGGCAGGGGCGCCGTGCGACGGCGCATAGGCCTTGAAATCGAAGAAGCTGGGGGCCATTCCGGCCGAACTGTTCATGGCGGCACGGAAGGCATTGGCAAGATCGCTGTCTTTCCAGGGCCCGGCGTTCATATTGGTGGCGAAATCCAGCTCCTTGAACACCGTATAGACAAGGTTCCCATCGGTATCGAACAGGAAGATGTCATAATAGCCACGTTCCTGTTGGAAGGCATGGAAGGCAGGGTGCAGGCGCGCATGCATCTTGGACCATTCCGATCCGTCCTTGGCGTCATAGAGCGCGTCCTTGCGGCCGGTCGGATTGGGATTGTCGGTGATGTAGAGCTTCTGAAGGCTGGCGGTCGGGTTTGGTCCCATGGCGGCCCAGCCCTGCCGGAACGCCTCCAGCGCGTCGGCCGTGCGCGGATCCTGCAACAGAAAGCGCAGATCGGAGGAAATCGTTTCCAGATATTCGGAAATCTCGAAGCTGCGGCTTTCGGCCAGCGTGGCGAGCTTGTTTCGTTCCGCCTCGGCCAGGGATGAATAACTTTTATACAGGGCGCTGCCGCCGACCAGCATGGCAGAGATCAAGGCGGGCAGGACCATGGCAAGCGGAAGCTTCTTGGACAGGCGCATAGATACCTCCCTTAATGATATGGCCACACCGCTAGGGATGTTCCGTGCGCATTGTCCAGATTGCCATACTATCCCCGTTGCTAATACAATTTGTCACAGCAATTCGTCAAACTTTGCAACCCCTGTTGAGGAGGATGGTACCGTGAGCAATGCTTTACGTGCCTGGGTGCGCTCGGTAGGCTGCAGGCTTGGGTATGTCGGTTGAATGGAAAAGGCGAAACGATGCGTTGGAACAGCCTGATGATGCTTGCAGCCATCCACGCTCTGCTCGCAATCGTGAGTTGGCAGCAGGCTTTGGCGTCGGGTGGCGAGTCGGTGGAAGAGGCGGGGCCACCCAAACCGGACCCCGATGGCCTGCCTGCATTCACATCGGACAATGTCATTGCTGGACCCGCTATGGTATTGGATGGCCAGAGTCTGGCAATCGGGAAGCGGACAATCCGGCTGTTCGGCATCGAGGCGCCGAAGATGGATGCCGTCTGCAACTTGCCCACTGGTGGGAAAATTTACTGTGGCCGTTCCGCACGCAAGGCCCTGGATGACATGTTGCGGGACACATCCGCCGTCTGTCTTCCCTGGCCGGATGGGCAGAAGGGCGACAGCATTACCGCCTTCTGCAAGATATCGACGGCCAATGGCGCGCTGATCAATCGCCGCATGATCGAGAATGGTGCGGCCTATGCCTATCCGAAACGGTTTCGGGACAAATCCTGGCCGTCCTTGGAGCGGGCCGCGGAAGATGTTCGCCGGACGCAGATGGGCGTCTATGCCTATGAGGTGGTTCCGCCCTGGAGTGGGGCCACCAAGGAACGCGAGCCGCTGCCCGGAGCACGGTCAGGAAGCCGGGCGTCCCGGCCTGCGCCGACCCTGCCGCCCGATCCAATGTCGGGCGGCTGAAGCCGGAAGGGCGGATCGGCCCGTTTGTGTTCGGGACGATCCAATTCAGTCAGGCGTGCCGGTCAGGCAAACAAAGACCAGAACATCCGGGCAGACGTGAACAGCAGGAAGATTGAAAAGGCGCGGCGCAGCCAGTTCGGCGGCAGGCGGTGGGCGAGCTTCGCGCCTTGCGGAGCCGCCAGGATGGTCATCGGCACCAGCATCAGAAAGGCTATGACATTGACATAGCCGATGCTGAAAGGGGGGAGGTCGGGTACGCCCAATCCGGACCATAGGAAGGTCGCCGTGCCGGGAATGGCGATGATCAGGCCAAGCGCTGCGGCCGTGCCCACCGCGCGACGGATCGGAATGCCGCACAGCGTCATGGTGGGCACACCCAGCGTACCGCCGCCAATGCCCATCATGACCGAGATGAAACCGACAAGAAAGCCCATCAGACCGCGCCAGGGCTCCCCAGGCAGACCGTCGCGCAGATACTGCCCTTCCTTGCGCGTGGCAAGGTGGATGGCGACAACCAGCGCTATCACGGCGAAAATGGCGACCAGAACTTCCGACTTTGCGCGGCCGCCGACCCAGGCACCGATCAGCGCACCGAAAAAGATCGCGGGTCCCCAGACCTTCAGCAGTGTGAAATCGACCGATTCCTTCTTGGCATGCGATCGGCTTGAGGAAATCGCCGTCGGAATGATGGTCGCGAGCGAGGTCCCAACTGCCAGATGCATGGTGTGTTCCGCCGGCACGCCGATCAGCGGCAGCATGTTGAACAGCACGGGCACGATCACTATTCCGCCGCCAACACCAAACAGGCCAGCCAAAAGGCCTGCGATAACACCGGCGCCCAGCAGGGCGGTGATAAAGACAGCGGCATAGCCGGGATCGGCGAGCAGAGCGTCCATTTGCGTCTCATTCTGCGGGGTTGGAAAAAACCGGATGTGTCACGATTGGGGATAGTCCCCGGCAGGTGCGCTGTAAAGCCCGCTGGCTGAAAGACATCTCCAACTGTCAGGATCAGCGCGTGGGTGCCAGGATCAATTCCCGCGCGCCGTCGCGCCGCAATTCCGCCGGCGATCCGGCCAGGGGCCGGTAGGTTCCGTTGCGCCAGTCGGTCAGCCAATCGTCGAAATTCGGCCCGAACGCATTTCCGTTCTGCCCCATCGCGATCTGGAACAGGCTGCGGTCAGGATCGGCCATGTTGATCACGACCCGCAGGCCGGGCCCGTGGCGATGCGCATAGGGGTGGCTGGAAGCCCCGCCGGGGGTTTGGCCCCGGTTCAATGTGTGGTCGCCGCCATCGGTCGCGATTTCGCCTCCGAACGCACCGCCCATGATCGGCAGCATGCCAAGCGGTCGGTGTTCGAAGCGGGCCCTATGCACATTTCCCCACCGCCAAGCGGCGATGTCCTTGCCCTGGCTCTGAGTAAGCTCTGCCACCGCTTCCGCCAGGGCGTTCTCCAGGATGAAATCGCAGCTTTCACGTGGTTCGGTATCAACCCGGTCGCACCAGCTTGATTCACGGGTCAGGACACGCAGCAGGAACAGCGGGTGATCGCTCCAATAGCGATTGGCGAGCGGTCCAAGCTCGTCCGCGGTCATGTCTCGGACCAGCGCCCGCGTCCAGGCCTGGTAAATCAGGGGTTCAGGGCTATCCGCACGCATATGATAGTCCCAACCCTGCAGCAGGGTGGTGGCCTGTTGCAGCCGCGGTTCCGCCGGATGGATGCGTAGCATCAGCGGCAGCAGCATCCGCGCGTCACTGGCAAAATTGTCCATTTGCCAGGATTGGCTCTTTTCCACCGTTATTTCAGCGGTGCTGTCGATCAGCTCACCCAGGCGCAACTGGCGGAAACCCTCCGGCCAGCGCTTCGTCACCAGGAAGGGATAGTCCGGCCCGACCAGCCGGCCATTGGCGTTGTATAGAACACCGGAAGGCGGATTGATGCGTTGCGGCATGCTGTTAAAAGGCACGAACCCATACCAGGCCTGTCGGGTCCTTGCGCCGTCGATCGGGACCAGCCCATCCAGCCCAGCCGCGCGGATCGGCAGACGTCCCGGCGCGATCATGCCGATGGAACCGGCCGTGTCGGCCAAGTGCACGTTCTGGATCGGTGCGGCGAAATCAGCCAGCGCGGCGACCCCCTCTGCCACGCTGCCGGCGCGGTTCAGACGCCACAGCGCGTTGGCACTGCCGTCCGGCCCGTCAATCAGGGCTGAATCCATCAGCGCGACCAACTTGTCGGATTCTCCCTTTGTCAGTCCGTTGAAGCGATCCGGCTGAATATCCGACAGCACCACGCCATGCCTGGTTTCCCGCACGGTCATGGTCTTGTCCGAGCCGAACCGCACCACGAATTTTTCGTCGCGGATTCTGAAAGGCAAGGGGCCGTCCGGCGTCAGATAGCGTCCGGCATCGGTTGGGTCGCGCGTCTCGATCACCAGATCCTGGGTGTCGGCATGGGTGGTGGTGAAACCCCAGGCCAGACGATCATTCCGGCCGATAACTAGCAGCGGAACGCCGGGCACGGTGGCACCAACCAGCGTTTCCTCCGGGGTAACGATCCGCGCCAGATACCAGAGATTGGGACTGCTGAAGCCCAGATGCGGATCGTTTGCCAACAAGGCACCGCCCGTTCCGGTTCGCGCGCCATTGGCAACCCAGGCATTGGATGCGCTGTCCTGCACCAATGTTTTCGGCAGGGCGTCGAGCAGCCCCGTGAAATCAATACCTGTCGGCTGGGCGGGCTGTCCTGCACCGGAACCCCGGGCCAGGCTTGTCGGTATCCCGACCGGACCGTCGGGGAACAGGGAATCGACCTGGCCGGGCGCCAGGATTTCACGCAGGGCCGCTTCCAGCACTTCGCGATACCAGTTGCCCGAAAGCTGCAGGGCCATCAGCTTGCCCCAGACCAGACTGTCGGCGGCGGTCCAGGGTTCCGGCTGGAAGAACAGCAGGCCGTATTCCGGCGGCAAATCGGTCTCGGGATCGGCGATGAAGGCATTCACGCCCGACACATAAGCGTCCAGATCGGCCTTGAGCCCAGGATCAAGTGCCGTGACATCAACCCGTGCCCGGGCATAGAGCCCCAGTGCGCGGGTAAAGCGGTCAAACTCCAGGCCGGCGCTGCCCAGGATTTCCGACAGACGGCCCGCGCCGATGCGCCGCTGCATTTCCATCTGCCAAAGCCGGTCCTGAGCATGGACATAGCCCAGCGCCCGCATCGCATCCTGTCGATTGGCGGCGAAGATGTGCGGCACGCCCCGGTCGTCACGCAGCACATGCGTTTCATCGGACAGGCCGGTGATGGTCATCCGTCCTTCGCGCTGTGTGCCGTCATGCGACACATCCAGCCAAAGCAGGCCGAAGCCGCCGGCAGCGACCAGCACGATCAGCAGCAACAAAAAGAAAATTCGCTTCAGGAGACGCAGCATTGGTAGTGTCCGGAACGTTCTGTCACAGGTTTGACGCCCTAGAAGCCTTGACCCGATTTTGCAATGCGTCAAAGTGGAATGGGCAGGGTTGGAATGTAAAGTGACGAAACGGAGAAAGGAGCATTGATGCCGCAGGCCCTTCACCATTTCGACGACACACAAGCCATGATTCGGGCGCTGAAACCCAGCTATCCCGTCTATTGTCTGCGGCCGGACGAACTGCAGGCAACGGCGCGCCGCTTCCTGCGATCCTTTCCGGGGCGTGTGCTCTATGCCGTCAAATGCAATCCCCATCCGGCCGTGTTGCGTGCCCTGCATGATGCGGGAATTCGCCATTTCGACACGGCCTCGCTGGCGGAGATCGCCCAGATCCGCGATCTGTTCCCCGATGCGGAATGCTATTTCATGCACCCGGTGAAGGCGCGCGCGGCGATCCTGTCCGCCCACGAGGTCTATGGCGTTGACCATTACGTGATCGATCATCGCAGCGAGTTGGAGAAGATCGAGGCGGTTGTGGGCAGTGGGGACGGGCAGGTGATGATGGTGCGCCTCGTCACGCCGCAATATCAGGCGCTGTACGAACTGTCGAAGAAGTTCGGCGCCACGCCGGAGGAGGCGGTGAAGCTGCTGCGCGCGTCGTCCAAGGCCGGGTTCCAGGTGGGGCTGGCCTTCCATGTCGGCAGCCAGATCCGTGATCCCCAGGCCTATCGCGATGCCATTGCCCTGGTCGGCCGCGTGGTGGAGGAGGCGGGCGTGGATATCCACTATCTGGATGTTGGCGGCGGCTTCCCGGCGCCTTATGTCGATGATGAACCCCCGCCGCAGGAATTGTTCTTCGAAGCGATTGAGGAGGCGGTGCGGTCGATCCCCCTGCGGCGCGATTGCGTCGTGATGTGCGAGCCGGGCCGGGCTTTGGTCGCATCGGGCATGTCGCTGATCACCCAGGTGCAACTCGTCAAGGAAAACGCCGTCTACATCAATGACGGGGTCTATCACAGCCTGTCGGAGGCGGTGACCGGCCATATCCAGCTGCCCATCCGCTGCTTCCGTCTGACGGGCGGGCATTCTGCGGAATTCCGGCCCTTTACCGTCTATGGTCCGACCTGCGATTCAACTGATGTGCTGCCGCATCCGATGCAGCTGCCGGCGGATATCGCCGAAGGCGACTGGATCGAGTTCGGGATGGTCGGGGCCTATTCCAATGCGCTATCCACCCGTTTCAACGGGTTCCATCCCGAAACCTATGTGACTGTGGCGGATGCGCCTCTGCTGCCCGCCTATGCGCGTCCTGCTGCCGCCTGAGGAGATCCGTCCAAGTGCCTGCGCGTTCCTCGGTTGTCTCCTGTCTCAGCCCGCTCGGCTTTCATCGCATGGCCTATCGCGATTGGGGGGCGGCGGTGGCCCCGGCCGTGCTGTGCGTGCATGGCCTGACCCGAAACGGGCGGGATTTCGACCGGCTGGCGACGGCGCTGGAAACCGATCGTCGCGTGGTCTGCCCCGATGTGGTCGGGCGCGGCGCCAGTGACCGGCTTGCCCTGCCGGAGCCCTATGCCATTCCGCAATATGCGGCCGATATGGCCACGCTGATCGCGGCGCTGGATGTGCGGGAGCTGGACTGGGTCGGCACCTCCATGGGCGGGCTGATCGGCATGGCTTTGGCTGCCCAGCCGGGTACCCCGATCCGCCGTATGGTGATCAACGATGTCGGCCCCTTCATCCCAAAGGCGGCGCTGGAGCGGATCGGGCAATATGTCGGTGCTGATTGGCACTTTGCCGATCTGGACGCGGCGGAAGCCCATATGCGCAGGGCCTATGCGCCCTTTGGCAATCTTTCGGATGCGCAATGGCGGGAACTGACCCGCAATTCCGTCCGCCAGGCCGAAGACGGCATGCTGGTGCCTGATTACGATCCGGGCATCGCCGCGCCCTATCGGGCCGGACCTATTGCGGATGTCGATCTCTGGGGCTTGTGGGACCGGATTTCCTGCCCGGTGCTGGTGCTGCGCGGCGCCAATTCCGACCTGCTGCTGCCCGAAACGCTGGCGCAGATGCGCCGTCGTGGCCCCCGCCGGGTCGATGTGCTGGAATTCCCCGATTGCGGCCATGCCCCGGCCCTGATGGACCCGTCGCAGATCGGCCCGGTCCGGGATTGGCTGTTGGCCTGATCGCGAATGGAGCTGGATTTCCCGCCTTTTCTGCCGCGCTTCCCCTGGCTGGGCGGCGATCTGCAGACCATACGCAACACGCTGCTGGGCGACCATCGGCGGCTGGCGGCACGTCTGCCGCCTGCGGAAACCCTGCTGCTGCTGACGGAAGACGGGCCGCACAGCCCGGAAAGACTGCTTGCAAGGCTGCATCGCGGCCAGCGTGCCGGCCCGTTGGCGGTGCTGATCCATGGCCTGACGGGATCGGAAACCTCCCCGCATATGCTGCGCACCGCCCATGCCTTGACGTCGCGTGGACATTCCGTGCTGCGGCTGAACCTGCGCGGGGCGGGGCCCGGGCGCGCCTATTCCCGCGACATCTATCATGGCGGTCGCACCGGCGATCTGAAGGCGGCCTTGTCCGGCCTGCCCGCGGATGCCATCCGATACGGCATCGTTCCCATCGGCTATTCGCTGGGCGGTGCCGCCCTGCTGAAATTCCTGGGCGAGGGGGCGGCGGGATTGCCTGTCCGTGCGGCGATCACGGTATCGGCGCCGATTGACCTGGCCGCGACCTCCCGCCATTTCCTGGCGGCACGCAATCGGGTCTATCATCGCCATCTTCTGCGTCAGATGCTGCGCGATACGCGTCTGGCACGCCTGACCGAAGCGGAAACAGCCGCGCTGGACAGCATCCGTTCGGTCTGGGAATTCGACGACCGTTTCATCGCGCCGCGCTTCGGCTTCGACGGGGCTGAGGGGTATTATGCCCAATCCTCCGCCATATTCCGGCTGGATCGGATCACGGTTCCCACCCTGTTGATCCATGCCCAGGATGATCCCTGGGTTCCCGCCGCACCCTATAAAGGGCTGGACTGGTCGCTTTTGCCGAAGCTGCATCTGGCCCTGACCCGCAGCGGGGGCCATGTCGGCTTTCATGTCCGGGACGGCTGGGAGTCCTGGCATGATCGGCGCATCGTGGAAGTGCTGGACCGGCTGAGCGAATCCGCGTCGGATCGGTACGGAAAATCACCTGGAGTAGAATGATGATTGCGGTCCATACCGCCCTTGCTCGAATTCTGCCGGCCGCATTCGTTCTGGCATTCGTTCTGGCTTTCGCCATGCCGGTACAGGCGCAGAGCCGCGAAGCGCTGCATGGCGCGGCGGTGCAGGCGACCCAGAAGGCGGAGCAGGCGGATTTCAACAATCCCACCTCGCTGCGCCGGGTGATGGTCGATCTTGCCGCCACGCTGAAGGCGTTGCGCTTTTCGGAGGCCGAGGCGCGCGAAGGCGGCAAGGCCGAACCGCCGGCCATTGCCGGTCTGCGCCCGGGTGAATTCGCGGCACCCGACGTGTCCGCCCTGCGTCCGGGCGAACGCAGCGTTCCGCTGTCACAGGTTCCCGATATCTGGTTTGCCTGGCATCAGGATCAAGCCGAAACCGCCCTGGTCGATCTGTTGAAGGCGCTGGACGGGAAGCAGCCGGACAATAAGGCCCGCCAGCGCATCGCCGCCATCGGCTTTCACCTGGACGCCATGCTCAAGCCGCCCGCGGGGCTGCAATAAAGCGGGTTTCCCGCGCGCAAATCCGGGCCGCTTAGCGGCCGCTTGCGCGCGGTGCGCAACTCAAGCCGCGCCCTGGTCCTGGCCCAGCAGATCGTTCAGATTAACTCCGCTCACGCCTTCCAGCACGGCGGCGTCCGTGAAGTTCTGGCCGCTGCCGCTCTGGTCCACCTGCACCACGCTGTTGCCCTGGCCGTCGGCCACCACGCGCAGATAGTTTTCGATCACATTCACCTGATCCAGATCGATCACGCCGGACGGGTCCAGCCGGTCGACGCCGACCGAGAAATCGACGATATGGTCGAGCCCGCTGGACAGCCGGAACACATCGGCCCCGCTGCCGCCGATCAGGCGGTCATCGCCATCGCCACCATCCAGCACATCATCGCCGCGCCCGCCATACAGGAAGTCGCTTCCGCTGCCACCGAACAGCATATCGTTTCCGCCCGCCCCGAACAGGGAATCGGCTCCGCCCTCGCCATACAGCGCGTCGTTGCCGGTGCCGCCATCCATGGTGTCGTCGGCCGTTCCGCCCCGCACGATGTCGTTGCCGCCATTGGAATCATAAAGCTGGTTCGACCAGCCATAGCCCATGGCCTGGGCCGGTACGTTCACATCGTCATCGCCTTCGCTGAACAGGGCCGACGGATCACCGAAGAAGGACGGTGCAGTGTCCAGTTCAAAGACGAGATTGCCGTTCCAATACAGGCTTTCCTGGCCGGGCAGGTCAGACAGGCCGTCGCGTTCATAAGCGACATTGGCACCGTCCACCCCATGCTCCTGCCCATTCACGGTAAGCCCGTCGACGAACAGGGCGCGATCCGCCTGATCCGTGCCGCTGCCGGTATCATTGCCGTATCGGATTTCCACCTTGTCCGGTCCGCCGGGGCCGAAATCACCGGTAACGGTATAAGCGCCGATCTGACCTTCGATCGCATCCGCATCCACCGTGAAACTGCCGAACAGCACGCCGTCGACATAAATCTGCATCACCGGCCAGCCGTTCCAGTTCTGGCCGGAGGCATGGACCGTTATCGTGTCGGGACCCGGCTGGCCCTGGGCCGGCGGGTTGACATAAGGGGTTTCGGGATTCCCGCTGACGGACGCCAGGGCGCCTGTCCCTTCGCCTCCATCCACATCCAGGCGCGCATTTTCCGGCTTATAGGGTTCAGTGCTGCGGGGCGCTTGTTCGTCATTACCCAGCGCGCCCAGCGCCTTGCCGTCTCGACCGAGAGGGTCAACCGTCAAGGTGATGTATGCCGCACGTCCGCCGGAATCGGCACCCGCGCCTGCAGTGGTTTCCAAAGCGGCCATCTGTTCGGCAATAGCCTCAAGATCCATCGCCTGCTCCAGCAGGGCAGGGGCTGCCAGCGCACCGCCATCGGGCAACAGGATGGTCTTCAGCGCGCCGCTTTCGGTGTTCGGAACGAATTCCTCCAGCCGGACCATCCCGCCTTCCGGCGCCACCAGCACCAGATCGTCGCCATCGCGCAGGATGACCGCCTGCATCGGGTCGAAACCGAGCGGCAGGTGGACCGTGTCGGCCGTATCCAGCACGGTTTCCGCTTCCGCTCCGGCAGTGACGAGCCGATCAAGCTGTTCGGCTGAAAGCTGCAACTGGGACGTATTGGCTGGCATGGCATGAACCTCTCACGGCAGACAGAATTGCCCGCTTTTTGCCTACGCCCCAAACGTCAAGAATTCATTAAAATTTTAGACAATATCGTGCCGTTCTTCACCCTTTGCGCAGGATTTTGGCGGCTTCCGGCGCAAAATAGGTTAATATCGCATCCGCCCCGGCCCGCTTGAAGCCCAGCAGCGTTTCCATCATCACCCGTTCGCCATCCAGCCAGCCATTCTGCGCGGCGGCCTTCAACATCGCGTATTCACCCGACACCTGATAGACGAAGGTCGGTACCCGGAAGGTCTCCTTCACCCGCCGCACGATGTCGAGATAGGGGGTGCCCGGCTTCACCATGACGATATCGGCGCCTTCGGCCAGGTCGAGGGCAACCTCGCGCAGTGCTTCGTCGGAATTGGCCGGATCCATCTGATAGGTCCGCTTGTCCCCCACCAGGGCCGCCTTCGAGCCGATCGCGTCGCGAAACGGGCCATAGAAGCCGGAGGCGTATTTGGCGGCATAGGCCAGTACGCGTACATCCTGGTGGCCTGCGGCATCCAACGCCGCACGAATGGCGCCCACGCGCCCGTCCATCATGTCCGACGGTGCAACCGTATCGCTGCCGGCAGCGGCCAGGGCCACGGCCTGCCTCACCAGCAGGTCCACCGTCTCGTCATTCAGGATGATGCCATCCAGCAGCAGCCCGTCATGGCCGTGATCGGTATAGGGATCGAAGGCGACATCGCAGCAGATCATCATCTCGGGCAGGGCCTTGCGGATCGCCCGCACGCTGCGGCAGACCAGATTGTCGGGATTCAGCGCTTCGGTGGCGGTGCCGTCCTTCAGCGCGGGGTCCGTGAAAGGGAAGGGGGCAATGGCCTTTACCCCCAGCGCCCAGGCTTCCTGCGCGGCCGCCACCGCCTCGTCCGGCGACAGGCGGTCGACGCCGGGCAGGGACGGGATCGGGTCGCGCCGGCCCTGGCCTTCCACCAGGAAGATCGGCCAGATCAGATCATCCAGCGACAGCCGGCTTTCCGCCACCAGCCGACGCACGGAATCATGCGTGCGGTTGCGGCGCGGGCGGGCCGTTGGGTATCGGGCAAAAGGCAGACCGGTCATGTCGAAACGTCCTGGCGGGCTTGTTCTTGATGGCCGGAATGTAGGCCGCCCGCCCGGCCGGGGCAATTGCTTTGGCCGAGGGGGCACCCGCTTGCGGGTTTCGGGCTTGGGCCGCGTGTCAGATCCAGGGCCGTTTCAGCCCTTCCGTCTCCATCGTTTCGGCCACGGTCGGATGGTCCGTCAGGCGCGCCAGATAGGGACCCAGATGCGAATAGTCCCGGGGCGGGACATCCAGCATGCGCCCCCAGCGGCCCAGCATGAACAGATAGAAATCGAGCAGACTGAGGTCCTGCCCCAGAAAATAGGGCCGACCATCGGACAGGACCTGATCCAGCTGGTCATACATCCCGCCCAGACGTTCGACGGATTTCGCTTTCACGCCAGGGACTTCCGAGGGGTCGGAACAGTGTCGTTCCGTATAGTGATAGGTCAGCAGTTCCGGCTGCAGCGTGTTCGTTGCCCACATCAGCCATTTCAGGAATTCCGGACGCAGTGCCGAGCCGGCAGCGGGCGCCAGCCCCAATTCGGGATGCTTTTCCGATAGATGAAGGCAGATCGCCGCCGCCTCGTACAACACGATGTCGCCATCCTGGAAGGTCGGGATGCGTCCGTTCGGATTCAGCTTCAGATAGGCGGGTGATTTCTGGGCATTGCTGTGGCGGTCCACCAATTCCAGCCGGTACGCCAACTGCCCGTGACGCAGCATCATATGCGGGGCCATGCTGGCATTGCCGGGGTAAAAATGCAGGACGTACATGGTAGCACTCCGCTCCTTGAAAGCAGGCGATGAATTGACAGTGTCCGAGGCCGCTTTATGATCCTGCCCAGGCTAGCACGGCGCATAAGGTGCCTGCCAAGCCCAAGCTGGTCCCGGGACAAGAAGGGCCGGCGATCCTGCGGGGACGAAACGCCCGCCATGTCTGCAGCGGTAGCCCCTCCCTTTCCGGGAGGTGACGGCGATGACATGGCCCCCGATTTAGATCGGGACCGGTTCGTCTTTCTGGCCCCAGAGCGAGGAAAGCGGCGGCAGTCATGAGCGATATCCTGATGGAAGACGAAGTGCTAATCGATGTTCAGGGTTCGGTGGCGCGAATCGAGCTGAACCGGCCGCGGGCGCTCAATGCGCTCAACTTCGCCATGATCGAGACGATCGATCCCTGGCTTGATCGCTGGGCGGCCGATCCGTCGATCAAGGCGGTGGTGATCGCCGGGGCGGGGGAGAAGGCCTTCTGCGCGGGCGGGGATGTGCGGGCCGTCTGGGAGGCCGGCAAACGCGGCGACAGCATGACCGACCGCTTTTTCCGCGCAGAGTATCGACTGAACCGCAAAATCCATGTCTTCCCCAAGCCCTTCATCGCGCTGATTGACGGCATCACCATGGGCGGCGGCGCCGGGCTGTCGGTACATGGCAGCCATCGGGTGGCGACGGAACGGACCCTGTTTGCGATGCCCGAAACCGCCATCGGGCTGTTCCCGGATGTGGGCGCGACTTGGTTCCTGAACCGCTGCCCGGGCGAACTTGGCATGTATCTGGCCCTGACGGGCGCCCGGCTGAAGGCCGCCGATGTGCTGGGGGCGGGGCTTGCGACCCATTATGTACCCTCTGCCAAGCTGGAAATACTGGAGGCGCTGCTGGCTTCCGCGGATTGGTCGGAAGGACCGGCGCAGGCCGTTGTGGATCATCTGCTGGACGGAATTGCCCAGGATCCCGGCTCGTCGGAACAGGCCCGTCATGCCCGTGTGATTGACCGGTGCTTCGGCCAGCCTTCGGTGGAAGCCGTGCTGGAAGCGCTGGATGCCGACGGGTCGGATTTCGCCCGGGAGACGGCATCGGTGCTGCGCAAACGCTCCCCCACCTCCATGAAAGTCGCTTTCGCGCAACTGCGCCGGGGCGTTTCCCTGAATTTTGATGACGTCATGAAGATGGAGTTCCGGACCTCGCAGGCCTGCATGGCCGGGCATGATTTCTATGAGGGTGTCCGGGCCGTGCTGGTTGACAAGGACCATGCGCCGATCTGGGCGCCCGCCCGGCTGGAAGACGTGACGCCGGAACTGGTGGAACGGCATTTCGCGTCGCTGGGGTCGCGCGAACTCGTTCTGCCTTAGTGGCTTGTTTGCATTCGGGATTTGCGCTCAGCCCCGTGCTGCGGCACGGCCGTTTTCGGCTCTGAATCCATGAGGCATGGTTATGGAGGGAACCCCTCCGCACCCTGCGCTCCTGTTCGGAACCAAGTCCGACATGGGGGCCAGGTCAGGAACCTGCCTGTCAAACGGGGGCGGGCGTCGCTGCGTACCGCGCAAGCGGGCCTGGCAGTTTTTGGCGTTATGGAGTTATGCCGGCAGGAATGTCGTTTGACTTCCGCAGGTAATTCCATCTTGTTAAGGTTTCGAATCTAGCGTTAACTACTTTGCAACATGGCCTAATTTTGGAGGGGCCTAATGGTGCCAAGAACGGTGCGTGCAACGTGAAAACCGATTATCTCAATGCCATTCGGCTTATCGAACGGCTTCACCGCCAGTTCCTCGAAGTCGTCAAGGCCGAGATCGACCGTATCGGCGTTCGTGACATTAATAACGTCCAGGCGCTAATCCTATATAATATTGGCGAGGATGAAATGACCGTGGGCGAGTTGACGCATCGCGGTTATTACCTCGGTTCGAACGTGTCCTACAATGTCCGCAAGATGGTCGAAAACGGCTATCTGATCCAGGAACGCTCCCCGCATGATCGTCGGTCCATTCGGGTCCGACTTTCGGACAAGGGGCTGGATGTCTGGCGTGCGATGGACAAGGTGTTCGATACCCAGGCTGCCTTGCTGGTCGATACCGGTATCCAGACGGCGCAGTTGGAAGACACCGCGACGGTCCTGCGCCGTCTGGAGCGCTTCCTGCTGCAACATTATGGATATGGGCCGGCTCGCTGATCGGCGTCATCGCCTGTTGTTCGAAGACTATGTCGAACGGACCGCGTCATCTGGGCCGGCGGGTTTGTATTCACGTACATATTAGAGTATTTATTATATTAGATGATGCAATTTTAACTGCGATTGCATTAGACTTGTTTCCCGTTGAGGAAGGCGGCGCCAGCGTCAAGGACGTCGCCCGAACAGGGGGAGCGGGGAATGGTGTTTTGGCGATTGCGCGCGAGCGCAGGACGCAGGCCGGGCTATGGGGCACGCGCGCAATTCGCGGTACTGGACGCGTTACCGATGGCGGTGATGGCGATCGACCCGTCCAGTCTCATTATCCTGCATGCCAATCCGCAGTCCATGCGACTTTTACAGGAACTGCGCGACGCCTTGCCCATTGCGCCGGAGCAGGTGGTTGGCAGTTCCATCGACGTCTTCCACAAAGATCCGCAGCATCAGCGCCGCATTCTGGCCGATCCCGCCCGTCTGCCACATAAGGCGCGCATTCGTCTGCAGGCCGAGGTGCTGGATCTGGAGGTGACGGCGCAGCGCGACGCGACCGGACGGATTTCCTTGCTTCTGCTGACCTGGTCGGTGGTGACCGGCATGATCAAGGCCGAACAGGAAACCGGCCGTCTGCTCCGCATGCTGGATGACATGCCGATCAATGTCATGATCTGCGATCCGGAGAGCTGGATCGTAACCTATGCCAACCGGACGAGTATCGAGACCCTGCGCCGGATCGAGCAATACCTGCCGATACGGGCCGATGCGCTGATCGGTAACTCCATTGATGTTTTTCATAAACACCCGGCGCATCAACATAGCATCCTTTCGGACCCGTCGAGATTGCCGCATGAAGCGCGGATCAAGGTTGGGCCGGAAGTGCTGATGCTGAAAGTATCCGCCATTCGCGACGGGCAGGGCCGCTATCTGGGGCCGATGCTGACCTGGTCGGTGATCACTGAAACCGTTCGAATGGCCGAAAGTGTGACGGGGGTCGTGGATATCCTCGGGCGCTGCGCGGAAGAAATGTCGAACGCGTCCGGCGATATGCTGGACCTGGCCGGACATAGTCGGGAACAGGCCGCCACTGTCGCGGCCGCGGCCGAAGAGATGGCGGCCGCCATCCGTGAAATCTCGGGCCAGATCGCTTCCTGCAGCGAGATCACGTCGCAGGCGGTGGATATGGCCCGGCATGGCGATACCCTGGTCGGACGGCTGAATCTGGCGGGAGAAGCGATCGGCCAGGTGGTGGAACTTATCGAGGATATTGCGGCGCGTACCAATCTGCTGGCGCTGAATGCCACCATAGAGGCGTCGCGGGCCGGGGAGGCGGGTAGGGGTTTCGGAGTCGTGGCCCATGAGGTGAAAAGCCTGGCCAATCAGACCGCGAGCGCGACCGAGGATATCCGACGTCAGATCGGCGATATGCGGCTGGTAACGCGCGAAAGTGTGCAGTCGATCCGCTCCATTGCCAAGATCATTGCCCAGGTCAGCGTGATTTCAGGACAGATCGCCTCGGCCGTGGAGGAGCAGGCCGCTTCGACCGCAGAAGTGACCGCCAACATCACCGGTGTATCGGATGCGGTGGGGACCACGCGCAATGCCGCCGATATGGTCAAGCGTATCGCCGACCGTATCGATGGGAATGCCGGTTCGCTTCGGTCGGAGGTACAACGCTATGTCGAAGGGGCGGGCTGAGCCTGCCCTGGGATATCGCGTCCGTTTCAATCTGACGCGAGCCCGTCTTTCCGTGTCAGTTCACCGTGGTTTGCAGGTTGCGCAGGGTTTCCAGCAAGGCGGATCCGTTCAATGCGTCGAGTTCCTGCCGCAGGCGTCCCGCTGTGGCATCAAGTCGCCGCATCGTCTGCTCGAAACGCGCTAGGGTTTCGAGCATCCCGTCCCGATTGGGGACCGAGTTGGACGTTGCGGGCAAGGCTACGCTGTCGAAGGGCATGATCCATGGCCTTTGCGGTCGGAACTATATTCAAAAATAATTATATTGCAGGGCGGCGGAAAAATCCGGACTCCGCCTATGCGCGCCCTGCATTGCTGCCATGCGAAGCCATGATCGGTTCGACAATCAGGGATTGACTTCCCGCATTGCCGGGTTGTGCAGAAATAGCTTTCAACAGAGATGAAACTGGTTAATAGTCATATGAATATGACATTGTAGCAAAATCACCTTGCCGCGCAATGCGGGTCGCCCTGAAAGCGAGTAGGGAAAATGGCGATTTCTAGCATAAGTTCGGAGATGCGCTCGCCCCTTTATCACCAGATCTATCTGGTGCTGAAGCAGCAGATCCTGGATGGGACGCTGCCGTCAGGCGCGAGGCTACCTGCCGAGCAGGAACTGATGGAGACCTACGGGGTCTCCCGCATTACGGCCAAGCGCGCCCTGGACGAGCTGGCGGGCATCGGCCTTGTCGAACGCAAGCGCGGGCGCGGGACCACGGTGAAGGACCGCCCGCGCCGTTCCATGTCGCCGGTCAAGGGCGGGATGGATGGGCTGCTGGAAAGCCTTCTGAGCATCGCGCTCGAGACTCAGCCGCACCTGCTGCATTTCGATTATGTCCGCGCGCCGGACGAGGTTACCGTCGCGATGGGCTTGCCGTTCGGCACGGTGATGCAGCATGCCGTCCGCATTCGCGTAATGGATGGCGTACCGTTTTCCTATTTGGAAACCTATGTGCCGGAGGAAATCGGGCGGCGATTCGATCGGCAGGATTTGGCGGAAAAGCCCATGCTGGCACTGCTGGAGGAGGGCGGCCTGGTGATCGAGGCGGCCGAGCAGACCTTCAGCGCCACCCTTGCCGCCGGACAGGTTGCGGAGGCGCTGGGCGTGGATATGGGTACCGCGCTACTGAAACTGGTCCGTGTTGTGAAGGATGAGACCGGAAGACCGGTGGAATACATCACCGCGCTCTACAGGCCGGACCGTTACCAATATCGCATGGCTTTGTCTCGGGTTCGCGACCGTGAACGCGGCCGCAATCGCTGGCAGGCCGAGCGCTGACATCAGAATTAAGAATACTGACCGAGAGGGAAGAGATGGCAGCAAACCCGCAGACATTGGCGCAGAAGATCATTGCGCGCGCATCGGGACGCCAAAGCGTGTTGCCCGGCGAGATCGTCACCTGCAAGGTGGATCTGGCGATGATCCATGATTCCGGCGGGCCGCGTCGGGTGAAGCCGCTGCTGGATCGGCTGGGCGCGCCTGTCTGGGATGCGTCCAGGATCGTTCTGGTGTCCGACCACTATACCCCGGCCGTGGACGAAGCCTCCGCCGCGATCCAGAAGCTGACCCGCGAATTCGCCCGCGATCAGGGTATCGCCGCCTTCTATGACCAGCAGGGCATCTGCCATGTGGTCCTGCCGGAACGCGGGCATATGAAGCCCGGCATGTTCTTGGTCGGCGGTGACAGCCATTCGCCGACCGGCGGGGCCTTCGGCTCCTTCATGTTCGGTATCGGGGCCACCGATATGGCCGGCGTGTTGGTGACGGGCGAAACCTGGATCCGTGTGCCGGAAACCATCCGGGTGATCTGGGATGGCGCGCTGGCGCGGGGTGTTTCGGCCAAAGACATCATGCTGCGGCTGTGCACGGTGCTGGGCATGGATGGCGGGGATTATCAGGTCATTGAATATGGCGGGTCCACCATCGCGGGACTGGAGATGCGCGAGCGCATGACCCTGTCCAACATGGCGGCCGAGTTGGGGGCGATCACCGGGCTGATCGGGGCGGACGAGGTCACGCGTGATTATATCCGCGGCGTCGGTGGCGATCTGTCCACCGGGCCACAGGGCGATTGGCGGTCGGATGAAGACGCCCCTGTGCGCGAGACGCATCACTTCAATACGGCGGAACTGGCACCACAGGTCGCCCATCCGCACAGCCCGGCCAATTCCCGCGATGTGACGGAGGCGGACCGCGTCAGCCTGGATCAGGCCTATATCGGCGCCTGCACGGGCGCCAAGCTGAATGATCTGCACATGGCCGCTGAAATCCTGAAGGGGCGGAAGGTGGCCAGCGGCACGCGGCTTCTGATCGCACCTGCCTCGACCCGCACCACGGCGGTTGCGGCGGCGGATGGCACACTGGCCGCCCTGACCGAGGCCGGGGCGATCCTGATGCCGTCGGGCTGCGGCGCCTGTTCAGGCTATGGCGCCGGTGTGCTGGCGCAAGGGGAGGTCTGCATCGCTTCCACCGCGCGGAATTTCAAGGGGCGCATGGGGTCGCGCGATTCGCTGGTCTATCTGGGCTCGCCCTACACGGTGGCGGCCAGTGCGGTGATGGGACGGATCGCCGATCCGCGCCCGCTGTTGGAGGAACGGGCATGACCGGCAAGGCTTTCGTCTATGGCGACAATGTCGATACCGATCTGCTGGCGCCGGGCATCTACATGAAAGGCAGTGTCGAAGCCCTGGCGGAACATTGCCTGGAAGCCATCGACCGGGATTTCGCAACCAGCGTGCAGCCGGGCGATTTCGTGGTCGGTGGCCGGAATTTCGGCATGGGGTCCAGCCGGGAACAGGCAGCCCAGGTTCTGCGCATCAAGGGCGTGCAGGCGGTGATCGCCAGATCCTTTGGCGGCATCTTCTACCGCAATGCCTTCAATCTGGGTCTGCCAGCCCTGGTCTGCGCAGCAGTGGATAAGATCGGCAAGGACGATGTCCTGGATGTCGATATGGCGGCGGGCATCATCCGCAACCAGACGACGGGCGAACGCATCGCCTGCGATCCTGTGCCGGAGCATTTGATGAATATCGTGCGGGCCGGGGGCCTGATTTCGTGGTTGGAAGTGAGAGGAGCGCGGCAATCGTGACGGCGGAACGTGTTCTGGGCGGGTTCAAGAGCCGCCTTGCGCAAGACAGGCTGATCCTGGCACCGGGCGTTTATGACGCTTTCGGGGCGATGTTCGCGGAAAAGGCGGGGTTCGAGGCGCTGTATCTGTCCGGCGCCTCCATTGCCTATACAAGGCTTGGCCGCCCGGATATCGGCTTTGTCACCGCGACCGAAGTGGCGGAGGAAATCACCCTGATCCGCGAGCGGGTTGACCTGCCGCTGATCGTGGATACCGATACCGGTTTCGGCAACGCCATGAACCTGCAGCGCACGGCGCGCATGTTCGAACGCGCCGGGGCCAATGCCATGCAGCTGGAAGACCAGGTGACGCCGAAGCGCTGCGGCCATCTGGACGGCAAGGGTCTGGTCGGCACGGGCGAAATGGTGGGCAAGATCAAGGCCTGGAAGGACGCGGTGCAGAATGCCGATACGGTGCTGATCGCGCGGACCGATGCCATCGCGGTGGAAGGCTATGAGGCCGCCCTGGACCGCGCCGAGCGCTATCTTGAAGCCGGGGCGGATGTGCTGTTCGTGGAAGCGCCGCGCACCGAGGTGGAAATGCAGGGCGTGCTCGACCGGTTCCGCGATCGCATTCCGCTGTTCGCCAACATGGTCGAAGGCGGCAAGACCCCGCTGAAATCGGCCGAGGAATTGCAGGCGATGGGCTATCGCATCGCCATCTTCCCCGGTGGTCTGGCGCGGGCCGTCGCCAAGACGATGCAGGGCTATTTCGCCTCGCTGAAGGAATTCGGCACGACCGAACCTTTCCGTAAAAACATGTTTGATTTCGACCAGTTGAACGACGCGCTTCAGACCAGGAAGATCCTGCAGGACGCCAAGGCCTATGACGAGGCGGTCAATGGCTGAGAT
>Ga0209066_10001146_pt1 | contig 35875 bp, 27 predicted proteins | sample All_14_2_FD_187198 | JGI IMG/M metagenome (GOLD analysis project Ga0209066, IMG submission 187198) | Freshwater microbial communities in response to fracking from Pennsylvania, USA - Allegheny Zone_MetaG_DW_15 (SPAdes) (version 2) ... | reverse complement strand
GTCTGCGGGCGTCATGGAAGCCTCCACGGGCCTGTCCGAGTCAAACAGACCGGCCTGATGGGCCAGCAGGGCCGAGCCCGCCGCGACGATCAGGCAGGCCGTGACCAGAGCCGCGGCGGGCGTGCGCGATGCTTCCGGCTGGGAAGGGGTTGACGCCGCATCGGGGACCGCAGCGTGCAGGCGTCCGCACCGGGGGCACTCGCCTGGAAAGAGTTCGGCCTCCAGGTCGCTTGGCACGTGATGGCATTTGCTGCAGGCCCGACGCCTCGATTCAGGCGCGGGGCGGGCTTCGGCCTGCCCCGGCAGGGTTTCCTGGTGCGTGATCTCTGGCTCGTCGGTCTTGGCCCGCACCATGGGGGCGAGTTTGTCCGTCAGTTTGAGGAGCTTATCACTGCCCAAGGTGGATTCATGTTCCTGGATCTGGCGCGCCAGGTTCGAGACCTGGGCGATCATCACTCCGCGCATCAGGCGGCCGGCTTCGACGCTTGCCCGGCTGAAGCACAGAACGGGGCAGACCTGAAGGTGCCCGGCGTGGCCGAGATCCAGATGGCGCAGCAGGGTCTGGGACCTTCGCCAGGACAGGCTGATGACGTCGCGCAGGAACGGCCAGCCGCTCAGCCTCAGGCTGTCGCGGACGACCGTTATCCTTCCGAGGTTCGTCCTGTTCATGATGGGAAAGAAGCCATTGGGCCCGACCACGGCGTGGTCGATGCGTACTCCGCCCAGTTCCAGGTCGTGGAAGACGTGGTATCCGTCAGGCAGCTGGCGCAGGGTTTTGGCCACCATCCGGTCGGCGCGGGCCTTGGCCTCGGAACCGGAGAGACGCTGGGCCAGCGTCAGGCCGAGCTCTTCGAAGCGAAGCAGCAGGAAGACGAAGAAGACGGCGGAAAGGGCAGTGAGGATGTAGCTGCCCTGCAGAAACGCGTGCAGCCCCGCCGAAGCGAGGGCGAGGAGGAAGAGCAGGGGCAGCGCGATGCGCAGCAGGATGGCCTTGCGCCCATCGAAGGACGCGGCGACGTCGTCTTGTCCCGGGCTGCCGTAGATGTATGCCATGTCGTCCTGGGAGGTCGTTCGGAGTTTCGGATTGTAACCCGCACTTCATAAGCCTTGGAAACGGTGAAAAGTCAAGAGGGATGGATGTAAGACACGTCCTGAAGGTCTTTTGTGCGCTGCATCGCACGGAATCGGCGTGTAGGACGGCGCTGCTGCGGCGGGACTCGCGGCCAGGTGGCCGGAGGTATCGCACCCGCAGATTGAACGGCAGACAAGGGCGCGATGCGTTCCCGCCGCAGGATGGCGACGGGAGATGTGCGTGGGTTGTGGGCTATTGGCGCAGGTCGGCGAAGATCCCGCCGGTCAGCCGTGCAAGGTCGGCCGGGGCGAGTTCGATCTCCAGTCCGCGGCGACCGGCGCTGACGTGCATGGTCGGGAGGGGCTGCGCCGAGGCGTCGATGAAGGTGCGCAGGCGCTTCTTCTGGCCCAGGGGGCTGACGCCGCCCAGGACGTAACCCGTGGTCCGCTCGACCAGGGCCTTGTCGGCCATGGCCGCCTTTTTGGACCCGGCGGCCTTGGCCAGTTGCTTGAGACCGAGCATGGCTTCGACGGGAATGATGGCCACGACGAGTTCGCCGCCGAGTTCCGCGACCAGGGTCTTGAAGACCCGCGCGGGATCGACGTCCAGCTTTTCCGCGGCTTCCAGGCCGAAGGAGGCGCAGCTCGGGTCGTGGTCGTACTCGTGGACGGTGAAGGCGATTTTCGCTTTTTTGGCGGCGTTGATGGCGGGAGTCATGGCAGATCGCGTACAGAGCGGCCGGTCAAAAGTCCAGGCCGGTCATGAGCGCCGCGGAGCCCCGGGCGGGCTCCGCGGCGGTTGGATCAGACGGCGGCCCGGGCCGCGTCCAGGATGTACTCCTTGAGGTCGTCGATGGTCACCACCGGCAGGTCGTGACGCCGCCCGAACTCCCGGATCTGGGGCATGCGGGCCATGGTCCCGTCCTCGTTGGTCAGCTCGCAGAGCACGCCGTAGGGCTTCAGGCCCGCCAGGCGCATGAGGTCGACCGTGGCTTCGGTGTGCCCCTCGCGTTCCAGCACCCCACCCGGTCTGGCGCGCAGCGGGAAGATGTGGCCGGGACGGTTCAGGTCGCCGGGACGGGCGTCGTCGGCGATGGCGGCCTGGACCGTGCGGACGCGGTCGGCGGCGGACACGCCGGTGGTCACGCCCTCGGCGGCCTCGATGGAGACGGTGAAGGCCGTCTGGTACCGGCTGGAGTTGTTGCCGACCATGGGGGGCAGATCCAGGGCCCGGACCTTTTCGTCGGGCAGGCAGAGGCAGACGATGCCGCTGCACTCGCGGATGAGCATGGCCATCTGGGGGGCGGTCAGGGACTCGGCCGCGAAGATGAGGTCGCCCTCGTTCTCGCGGTTCTCGTTGTCCGTGACCAGCACCCCCCGGCCTGCGCGCAGGGCCTGGAGGGCGCGCTCCACGCGGTCGCGGGAGGGGGGGACGTCGTAAGTGGGGGAGGTCTGATTCACGTTGCTCTCCTTGGAAATTGGGCGTGAACCAGGGCGCGGCCGGAAAGAACCGCCCGCGCACGCGGACGGCGGCCGTCTTTCTCTTCCATCCGGACTGTGACCGTCGGCTCCGGCTTCTCACCGGATCTGCTGACCTCCCGGACCTCCGGGAGCGCTCGCGGGCTCCCCGCGCACGCGCGGGACACCGCCGGTGGGGACTTCCACCCCGCCCTGAGAAGCGCGTATCATGCGTGCGGACGCTCCCGCTGTCAACGCCCGGAAGCCCTCGAGAGGAAGGTCGAACTCAGGCGTTGCCTCCCGGAAGGGAAGGGGGTAGGGTTATCAGACATGCTTTCGCCACAAGGTCATGCCTTGTGGCTTTTTTTTCCACACCGCATCTCAAAGGATACATCATGAGCGAGAATCAGATACAGGCCGGCAGTTCCGTCGAATCACTCTGCAAGAAATGCAAGACCGTCACGGACCACCACGTGGTGGCCATGCTGGGCGACAAGATCGCCAAGGTCGAGTGCAAGGTCTGCCGCGCCCGCCACTCCTATGCGTCCCCCAAGGCCGAGACCAAGGCCCAGGCCGCCCCCCGGGTGAGAAGCGGCGCCACCGGGACCGTCAAGGACGCCCCCCAGGCCGCCGCGCCCAAGGCCGCGGGCCCCCGCAAACCGACCGCAGCCGCGAGCAGGCAGGCCCAGGCCCAGGCAGAGCAGTGGGAGAAGCTGGTAGGGTCGTGTCCCTCGCCCCTGACCTACGGCATGGACCGCACCTTCCGGTCCGGCGACGTCATCGACCACCCCGTCTTCGGGGCCGGGTACGTACAGAAGCTGATGAAGCCCAACACCATCGAGGTCATGTTCAAGGATGCCGTGCGCAACCTGCGCTGCGGCAAGCTTTCCTAGATCTTCGCGGAGTTCCCGCAACCCGGCTCCCCCGGCCGCCCGTCGGTCCGGCCGAACCCGCCTTGCCCGTTTTTCCCATCTTGACGGCGCACGAAAACTGCGCGTAGTGGAAAAATAGTGTCGTGCGTCGTGCGCACGGCACGGCACCGGCTTCGTTCAGGGAGCCGTTTTTTATGTCCACCAGAGGAAAAACAATGCCCACTATGCAGAATAACGACCGCATCAGAAACATCGCCATCATCGCCCACGTCGACCACGGCAAGACCACCCTGGTCGACGCCATGTTCCGCCAGTCCGGAGTGTTCCGGGACAACCAGTCCATGGACGAGCGCGTCATGGATTCCATGGACCTCGAACGCGAGCGCGGCATCACCATCGCCGCCAAGAACTGCTCCGTGCGCTGGAAGGACGTGAAGATCAACATCGTCGACACCCCCGGCCACGCCGATTTCGGCGGGGAGGTCGAGCGGGCCCTGTCCATGGTCGACGGCGCGGTCCTGCTGGTGGACTCCTCCGAAGGCCCGCTGCCCCAGACCCGCTTCGTGCTGAAGAAGGCCCTGGACGCGAGCCTGCCCATCCTCGTGGTCGTCAACAAGATCGACCGCGCCGACGCGCGCCCCCAGGAAGTCCTGGACGAGGTCTACGACCTGTTCATCGACCTCGGCGCCGACGAGGACCAGCTCGAATTTCCGGTTCTCTACGCCATCGGCCGCGACGGCGTGGCCTCCCCGGTCCTGGAGGAGCGCGGCGAGAACCTGCAGTGCCTCTTCGACCTGATCCTGGAGCGCATCCCCGGTCCCCGCTTCGACCCGGCCGCGCCCTTCCAGATGCTCGTCTCGGACCTGGGCTACTCGGATTACCTGGGCCGCCTGGTCATCGGCAAGATCAAGGCCGGCACCCTGGAGGACAAGACGGACCTCCTGTGCATGACCGAAGCGGGCCAGACCCCCTTCCGGCCGTCCAAGATCCAGGCCTACGAGGGCCTGCAGCTGGCCGAGCAGAAATCCGTGGAGATGGGCGACATCGTGGTCCTGTCGGGCCTGGACAAGGTCTCCATCGGCGACACCATCTGCCTCAAGGAAGCCCCGGTGCGCCTGAAGCGCATCGACGTGGACGAACCGACCGTGTCCATGCGCTTCACCATCAACACGTCCCCCTTCGCCGGCCGCGAGGGCAAGATCGTGCAGTCGCGCAAGATCAAGGACCGCCTGGAGAAGGAGGCCCTGACCAACGTGGCCATCCAGGTCGAGGAGAGCGAGGACAAGGACTCCATGATCGTCAAGGGCCGCGGCGAGTTCCAGCTGGCCATCATCATCGAGACCATGCGCCGCGAGGGCTTCGAACTGGGCGTGGGCCGTCCCGAGGTCATCTACAAGAAGGACGGCGGCAAGCTCCTGGAGCCCCTGGAGCACGTCTACGTGGACTGCGACGAGGCCTTCATGGGCGTGGTCACGGAGAAGCTGTCCATCCGCCGCGGCAAGCTCCTGAACCTGGTCAACAACGGCAGCGGCCGCGTGCGCATGGAGTTCTCCGTGCCGTCGCGCGCGCTCATCGGCTACCGCGACGAGTTCCTGACCGACACCAAGGGCACGGGCATCATGAACTCGCTCTTCGACGGATACGGCGAGTACCGCGGGGACTTCCCGACCCGTTTCTCCGGCTCCATCGTCTCGGACCGCCAGGGCCAGGCCGTGCCCTACGCCATCTTCAACCTCGAACCGCGCGGCCGCATGTTCGTCCAGCCTAACGACGCGGTCTACGAAGGCATGATCGTCGGCGAGCACAACAGGGACAACGACATCGACGTCAACCCCTGCAAGGAGAAGAAGCTGACCAACCTCCGCGCTTCGGGCAAGGACGAGGCCATCATCCTCACCCCGGTGCTGCCCATGACCCTGGAGAAGGCTCTCAATTTCATCCGCGACGACGAGATGGTCGAGGTCACCCCCCAGAACATCCGCCTGCGCAAGGTCGAGCTCTCGGCCCAGAAGCGGCACACCATGTCCGTGAAAAAGAAGAAGGTCGACGGGAAATAGCCATGAAGAACAAAGTCCATGACGTCATCATCGTCGGCGGCGGCCCCGCCGGCCTGTTCGCCGCCTACCACCTGGCCGAGCATTCCGGCCTGGACGTGCTCCTCATCGAGAAGGGGAGGGCGTCCCTGAAGCGCAACTGCCCCCTGGTGGGCGAGCAGGACTGCATCCACTGCAAGCCCTGCAACATCCTTTCGGGCATGGGCGGGGCCGGGCTCTTCTCCGACGGCAAGCTGAACTTCATCCACAAGCTCGGCAAGACGGACCTGACCCAGTTCATGAGCGCGGGCCAGGCCATGAAGCTCATCGAAGAGACCGAAGCCATCTTCAACCGCTTCGGCATGGACGGCAAGGTCTACCCGACCAATATCGAGGAGGCCAAGTCCATCCGCAAGGAAGCCCGCAAGTTCGGCATCGACCTGCTGGTCATCAAGCAGAAGCACCTCGGCAGCGACAACCTGCCCGGCCACATCACCGGCATGGTCGAGTACATCCAGTCCAAGGGTGTGACCGTGCGCACCAACGAGGAGGTCCGCGACATCCTGGTCGAGGGCGGCCGCGTGCGCGGGGTGGTCACGGGCAAGGGCGAGCACCGCGCCGAGAACGTCATCCTGGCCCCGGGCCGGGTGGGTGCCGAGTGGGTCGGCCAGCTCGTGCAGCGCCACGGCCTGGCCGTGACCCAGCGCGGCATCGAGGTCGGCGTGCGCGTGGAGGTCCACAACGAGATCATGCAGGACCTCTGCTCCATCATCTACGACCCGACCTTCTTCATCCGCACCTCCAAGTACGACGACCTGACCCGCACCTTCTGCACCAACTACGGCGGGTTCATCGCCCAGGAGAACTACCAGGACTTCGTCTGCGTCAACGGCCACGCCTACATGGACAAGAAGAGCGAGAACACCAACTTCGCCTTCCTGTCCAAGGTGGTCCTGAACGAACCGGTCACGGACAACCAGGCCTACGGCGAGTCCATCGGCCGCCTGGCGACCCTCATCGGCGGCGGCAAGCCCATCCTGCAGCGTTTCGGCGACCTGAAGCGCGGCAGGCGCTCCACCTGGAACCGCATCCGCAACAGCTACATCGAGCCGACGCTGAAGAAGGTGGTCTGCGGCGACATCGCCATGGCCCTGCCCGAGCGCATCCTGACCAACCTGGTCGAGGGCCTGGAGAAGCTCAACCTCGTGGTGCCCGGCGTGGCCAACGACGAAACGCTCCTCTACGCGCCGGAGATCAAGTTCTTCGCCACCCAGGTGGACTGCGGCGAGAACCTGGAGACGGCCATTTCCGGGCTCTACGTTGCGGGCGACGGACCCGGCGTGGCCGGAAACATCGTTTCGGCGGCGGCCACGGGGCTCATCCCGGCCAAGAGCATCCTGGCCGGAAAATAGCGCGCCGGGAATGCGGCTCGCATGGGACTTCGACGGGCGTTTCCGAAAGAATGGCGGAACCGCCCGTTTTTTTTGGCGGGGCTGGATACCTGCGCCGGCCGCCGTGGAGGGGACAAACAAAGTTTTGCTTTATTTTCGGACAATAAAGAGTGTACGGTGGTAATGTCTGACAGCCCCGTACGGAATTCACGCGGCCGTGTTGTCCGCCTTGTGCGACGATTCTGACGCAACGCACGCATTTTGTTGCAAAAATTTGCCACTCGTGGAAATTGATATCCTCGGCGGCAGCGTGTAGGACACAGAAAACCCGGATTTTTTCATCAGGAGAGATCATGTCCGCAATTACCCGTGAAGGAAGCACCGTGACGATCATCCCGGACCGGGACCTCGTGTCCACGATGGTCCCGGATTTCAAGCACGAACTGAGCACCGTGCTCGACGAGTCCCCCCAGGTTCTGCGCCTGGACCTGTCCGGCACGGCCATGATGGACTCCATCGGCATCGGTGTGGTCATCGCCACCCACAATTCCATGAAGAAGAAGGGCGGCCGGCTCGTCATATGCGGGGCCTCGGAAAACATCGTGAAGCTGTTCAAGTCCATGCGCCTCGACCAGCATCTCAATCTCGGCTCGTAGCCGCGATCCCGGCTTCTTTCCCCGGTTTTTCGGCCGGAGACGGAGGCGGGTCAGCGGGTTTGTTCGGATGGGTTCCCCGGGCGGATGGCGCCCGGGACGTCAGCATGGATACATGAAGGTTGCCGCGGCGGAAGCCCCAACATGAAATCTACACGGAGTTCGCACGATGATGATGGATGACGAAACTCTACAAATGTACGTGGAAGAAGCCACCGAGCATCTCGGGGACATCGAGAACGATCTGCTGGCCATCGAGCAGTCCGGGGCGGACATCGATGTCGAGCTGGTCAACAAGGTCTTTCGCGCGGCGCATTCCATCAAGGGCGGGGCCGGATTTCTGGGGCTGATCAAGATCAAGGACCTGGGGCACAAGATCGAGAACGTGCTGGACATGGTACGCAACCGCGAGCTCGTGCCCGACCCGGAAGTGGTCAACATCGTCCTGCTGGCCTTCGACAAGCTCCGGGACATGATCGTCAACGTGGCCGAGAGCGAGGACGCCTACATCGACGACCACATCGCCGCCCTCACTGCGGCCACCTCGGCCAACCTCAAGGGCGAGGAGAAGGCCTCCGTCGACCGCCGGGTGGAGATCAAGGACGGCCGCGGCAGGGTCGTCTTCGAGGTTCCGGAGTTCGACCTGCTGCAGAACCGCAAGGGCGGGAAGAATCTCTACCTGCTGGAGTTCGACCTCATCCACGACGTGCAGCGCAAGGACAAGACCATTTTCGACATCCTCAAGTGCATGGACTCCACCGGCGTCGTGCTGGACCTGAAGGTCGACTTCGAGGCCGTCGGGACCCTGGAGGACGACGGCTTCTCCAACCGCATCCCGCTTTTCGTCCTCTTCGGCTCCATCATCGAGGACGACATCATGCCGGCCCTGCTGGACCTGCCAAGCGAGTTCATCCTGCCCCTGAAGTTCGATCCGGCCCCGGCGCCCGAGGCCGATTTCGCCCGGGAGCTGCTGGAGTCGACCCCGGCGGCGCCCGAAGAGGACAGGACCGACTCCCTGGTCTCGGAAATCTTCAACGGCGCGAACCTGGCCCAGGCCCTGGGCGGAGCCGGGGTCGACGCAGCGCCGCCGGCCCCGAAGGCCGCCCCGGCGCCGCAGCCCGAGCCCAGGCCGGAGCCGCGCCCCGTTCCCGAAGAAGACCGCAGGAACGACGCCAAGGCGCCCAAATCCGCCATCGCCCAGCCCGATACCCTGCGCGTGCACGTGAGCCTCCTGGAGGATCTCATGAACCTGGCAGGCGAGCTGGTCCTGAGCCGCAACCAGCTCATGCAGGCCATCTCCTCGGCCGCCCTGCACCAGATCGAGGTGGCCGGGCAGCGGATCGACCTGGTCACGTCCGAGCTGCAGGAAACCATCATGCTGACCCGCATGCAGACCGTGGGCAACATCTTCAACAAGTTCCCGCGCGTGGTCCGCGACCTGGCCCGCAACCTGGGCAAGGAGATCGACCTGCAGCTCGAAGGCAACGACGTCGAGCTGGACAAGACCATCATCGAGGGCCTGGGCGACCCCCTGACCCATCTGGTGCGCAACTCCGCGGACCACGGCATCGAGCCGCCCGACGAGCGCGTCCTGGCCGGAAAGCCGGCCATGGGCACCATCGTCCTCAAGGCCTACCACGAGGCGGGCCAGGTCATCATCGAGATCGTCGACGACGGCCGGGGCCTGAACACCGACAAGATCGTGGAAAAGGCCCTCTCGCGCGGGCTCATCTCGCCCGACCAGGCCAAGTCCATGTCCGACAAGGAGAAGGCCAACCTCATCTTCCTGCCGGGCCTGTCCACGGCCGAGCAGGTCACCGACGTGTCGGGCCGGGGCGTGGGCATGGACGTGGTCAAGTCCAACCTCGATCAGCTCGGCGGCCAGGTGGACATCGAGACCGCCCGCGGCAAGGGCACGACCATCCGCATCAAGCTGCCCCTGACCCTGGCCATCATTCCGAGCCTCCTGGTGTCGGTGGGACAGGAGCGCTACGCCATCCCGCAGGTCAACGTGGACGAGCTGCTGCGCATCCCCGTGGACCAGATCACGGAACGGATCGAGATGGTCGGCGACGCCGAGGTCCTGCTCCTGCGCGGCGAGCTCATCCCGATGCTCTATCTTTCCAATGTGCTCGGGCTGGACGGTTCGGCCTGCTCCACCTCGTCCATGGTCGGCGAACTGCTGCGAGGCGGGAAGAACTCCGGCCAGATGCAGGAGGCGGGCTGCACCATGGCCGACGTGAACCTGGTCGTGGTCTCGGCCGGGCAGTTCCGCTACGGCCTGGTGGTGGACCAGCTCCACGACTCCGTCGAGATCGTGGTCAAGCCGCTGGGACGGCATTTCAAGGAATGTCAGGGCTACGCCGGCGCGACCATCATGGGCGACGGCCATGTGGCCCTGATTCTCGACGTTGCGGGTCTGGGCCGCCTGGGCGACCTGAGCCTGACGGGCGTACGCGAGCGCGGCGCCCTGGCCGCCAAGGAAGCCGAGACGGTCAAGAAGCAGGACAAGCTGTCCCTCTTCGTCTTCCGCAACACGCCCGAGGAATATTGCGCCGTGCCGCTGGATCTCGTGGCCCGCGTCGAGCTCATCGACGCCCGCGAGATCGAGGAGGTCGGCGGCCGCAGGGTCATCAAGTACCGCGGAGGCACGCTGCCCGTCTTCTCCCTGGACCAGGCCACCACGGTCCAGCACCTCGACCTGACGGGCGAACTCATCGTCATCGTATTCCTCATGGCCGGCCACGAGATCGGCCTCCTGGCCAAGCCGCCGGTGGACGCCATCGAAACCGAGGTGGCGGTCGACACCTTCACCTTGAAGCAGCCCGGCATCAGCGGCTCCGCGGTCATCGGCGAGAACACGACCCTCATCGTCGACATCCACGAGCTGATCCAGACGGTCCAGCCCGAATGGTTCGCCGTGCGCGGCAGCATCGAGGTGGCCGACGACGCAGGGGAGGTGGGCGTGCCGCACCTGCTCCTGGTCGAGGATTCGGACTTCTTCCGCAACCAGGTCCGCAAGTTCATCGAGGACGACGGGTACACCGTGGACACGGCCGAGGACGGCCTGGTGGCCTGGCGCATGCTCGACGCCGAGCCGCAGAAGTACGACCTGGTCGTGACGGACATCGAGATGCCCAACATGGACGGCTTCACCCTGGCCCAGACCATCCGCCAGGACAAGCGCTTCTCGCTCACGCCCATCATCGCCCTGACCTCACTGGCCGGCGACGAGGACGTGGCCCGGGGCAAGGCCGTGGGCATCGACGACTACCAGGTCAAGCTCGACAAGGAACGCCTGCTGCAGACCATCTACGAATGGCTGAAGCGGTACGCCTCCTGATAACGTAATCCCGTTGCGCATACGGTCCGGAGTTTCGATTTGAAGAACATCAAGCTGAGCTACAAGCTGATCGGAGGGTTCGTCATCGCGACGATCATCACCCTCGTCGTGGGTTTCCAGGACAGGGTGGCCCTGAACACGCTCGGAACCGACCTGAAACTGCTCGCCGACGAGGAGATGGCGGCAGTGCAGACCGTCCTGGAAATCGAGAATCGGCAGCAACGCATCCGCAGCAACATGAACCTCGTGCTCGGCCAGGTCATGACGCCCGAGGAGCGCCAGGACGCCGCAGGCCGGATAGCCACCCGCCAGGGCGAATTGCGCGCGTCGCTGGCCAGGCTCAAGGATATTCCCGACCTCGGGGCTGAGATCCAGAAGACCGGCGAGATCCGGGAGGCTATCGAGGCCCTTGAAAAGGCGCTGGACGGATGGGGCGCGGCCACGGGAAAGATACTCGAAATTTCCGCGGGTCTGGTGGCCATAGACGTGGTCAAGCCGGACGTTCTGGTCGCGGACCTGCAGATGCTTTCAGCCAGGCATCACGATCTCATGAACAAGGTGGCGTCCCTGGTGCTCTACGGCAAGGCGTTCGAGGGCGGCGAGAGCGGGGACGCGTGCCCCCTCGGGCGCTGGTTCCAGACGTTTTCCATTCGGAACAAGGACATGGCGGCGCTCATCGAGCGCCTCAAGCCGATGCATGACGAGCTGCACAAATCGGTGGCGCAGATCAAGGAGTACGCCTCCTACGGCGATCTTCTCGAGGCCAGGCGAGAATACGACAGCCGGACCATTCCGAGCGCCCAGGAGGTCTTTTCCGTTTTTTCCGAATTACTCAAAATTTCGGCTCAGGCCCAGAGCAGCTTCCATGAGATGGAAAGACTTTTCGAGGAAGAGGAGGTTCCGGCCCGCGCCGAGGTGCAGAAGCACCTTGACGAACTGATGTCGCTCGCGAAAGCCAGCGCGGACACGCACGTGATTTCGGCCGAGGAGAACGCCGACGCGGTCAAGCTGTTTTCCCTCCTGATGGTCGGCGTCGGCGCCGCCCTTGGCCTGGGCATCGGCGTCATTCTGACGCGTTCCATCACTGCCCCCCTGTTCAAGGGCGTGGCCCTGGCCCGGGCCATGGCCGACGGCGACCTGACCCGGACCATGGACGTCAGGCAGAAGGACGAGATCGGCGTCCTGGCCGAGGCGCTGAACGAGATGGTGCAGCGTCTGCGGGGCATGCTGGAAGAGGTTTCCCAGGAGGTCAAATCCCTGTCCATGGCGTCCCACTCCCTGGCCGGCGTGTCCGAGCAGATGGCCGGAGGGGCCACGCACACGGTGCAGCGCGCCCAGCAGGTGGCCGCGGCGGCCGAGGAGATGAGCGCCAACCAGAACTCCGTGGCAGCGGCCATGGAGCAGGCCGCGACCAACGTCAACACCGTGGCCGCTGCCACGGAGGAGATGAGCGCGACCATCGGCGAGATAGCCTCCAACTCGGCCAAGGCCAAAAGCATCACCGACCAGGCCGTGGTCCGCGCGGGCCAGGCCTCGGCCAAGGTGCAGGAGCTGGGCTTCGCGGCCCGCGAGATAGGCAAGGTCACAGAAACCATCACGGCCATTTCGTCCCAGACAAACCTTCTGGCCCTCAACGCGACCATCGAGGCGGCCAGGGCGGGCGAGGCCGGGCGGGGTTTCGCCGTGGTCGCCAACGAGATCAAGGAACTGGCCCAGCAGACGGCCCAGGCCACGGAGGAGATCCGGGACAGGATTCTGGCCATCCAGGACGCCACCGGCAACACGGTCACGGAGATCGACGGCATTTCAGCGGTCATCGCAGATGTCGACCATATCGTGGCCACCATCGCCGCGGCGGTGGAGGAGCAGAGTTCCACGACCCGCGAAATCGCGGCCAACGTCGGGCAGGCCTCCCAGGGCATCGCCGAGGTCAACGCCAACGTGTCCCAGAGTACGGTCGTGGCCGGAGAGATCGCCACGGACATCTCCGAAGTTTCCGGCCAGGCCGACGATCTTCTCGCCTCAAGCGAGCAGGTCAGGAAAAGCGCCACGGGCCTGTCCGCCACGGCTTCGAAACTGCATAACCTTGTGTCCCGCTTCACCCTGAACGCCTAGGGCGCTCGAAAGGAGACTAGCATGAAACAGCAGGCCGAAAAGACGGGTCCCCTGCAGCTGTCCTGCTTCTATGTGGGCTCGGCCCTGTGCGGGATCGACATCAATCTCATCCAGGAAATGAACCGGCAGATGGAGATGACCAAGGTGCCCCAGGCGCCGTCCTATGTGCTGGGCATCATGAACCTGCGGGGCCGCATCGTGACCATCATCGACCTGGGCCGCAAGCTGGGCCTGGCGCCGTCGAAGATGACCGAAACGAGCCGCATCATCATCGTCAATTCACGCGACGAGAACATCGGCCTGCTGGTGGACCGCATCACCGACGTGGTCACCGACAAGTGGGAGCATGTGGAGCCGACCCCCTCGAACATCAAGGGGCTCAAGGGGCGCTACTTCCAGGGCGTGCTCAAGACGGCCCGGGACCTCGTGGCCGTCCTCGACGTCGAGGAAGTGCTGGCCGACGATCAGGGCTGACATCTTTTAAGGAGAATGGATGAATCTTCGTGTTCTGGTCGTCGATGACACGATCATGTACCGCAAGGTGGTGGGGGACATCCTGGCCGAGATGCCGGGAGTCGAGGTCGTGGGCACGGCCAACAACGGGCGGATCGCGCTGACCCGCATCGCCTCCCTCAAGCCCGACCTCATCACCCTCGACGTGGAGATGCCGGTCATGGACGGCCTGGAGACCCTGCAGGAGATCCAGAAGAACCACCCGGACGTGGGCGCGATCATGCTCTCCTCCTGGACCAAGCGCGGCAGCGACATCACCATGAAGGCCCTGGAGCTTGGCGCCTTCGACTTCATCCCCAAGCCCGACGCCGACGCCATGCAGGCCAACGTGCAGTTGCTCAAAGGGGCGCTGCTGCCGCGCATCAAGGCCTTCGCCAAACGGCTGGAGCTGAAGCTCCTGCTCAAGCAGACTGTCCGGCCTTCGGGCGCCGCGTCGCCCGCGGCGCCGAAGCCCGCCGCGGCCACGGCCGCGCCGTCCAGACGCACGGGCAAGTCCAAGGCCGTGGCCATAGGCATCTCCACCGGCGGCCCCAACGCCCTGACCAAGATGCTGCCGCAGCTGCCAAGGCTCGGCGTACCGATCTTCATCGTCCAGCACATGCCGCCGGTCTTCACCAAGTCTTTGGCCGAGAGCCTGGACGCCAAGTGCCAGTACGAAGTGCGGGAGGCCGAGCACAACGAGACCGTCCGCCCCGACGTGATCTACATCGCCCCGGGCGGAAAGCACATGCGCGTGGCGGCGGGGCAGGGCGGTGCCAAGGTCATCCAGATCACCGACGACCCGCCCGAGAACAACTGCAAACCGGCCGCGGACTACATGTTCCGTTCCGTGGCACGCGAGTACGGCGCCCTGTCCACGGGCGTGATCATGACCGGCATGGGCGGCGACGGGACGCTGGGGCTCAAGGTGCTGAAGAGCTTCGGCGCCGTGACCATCGGTCAGGACGAGGAGTCCTGCGTGGTCTACGGCATGCCCAAGACGGCGGCGGAAGCCGGGGTCGTGGACGTGGTCGCCCCCCTGCAGTCCATCGCCTCCGAGATCGTGCGCACCGTGCGCTAGAGGCGTGCATTTCAACAATGGCGGCAACATGAGTTCCATCACCGCAGAAGAATTCGGCCTTTTGGCCAAGTACATCCACTCCATCTGCGGCGTGGCCCTGGACTCGACCAAGACCTACCTGATCGAGACGCGGCTCAAGTCCATGATGCAGCAGTACGCCTGCGCCTCCTACATGGACCTTTACAACAAGGTGAAGGCGGACCGCAGCGGGAACATGGAGAAGGAGGTCGTCAACGCCATCACGACCAACGAGACCCTCTTCTTCCGCGACGCATCGCCCTTCGAACTGTTCAAGCACAAGATCCTGCCCGACCTCATCGACGCCCGGTCCAAGGCCAACCCAGGAAGGCCCGTGCCCATCCGCATCTGGAGCGCGGCCTGCTCCACCGGGCAGGAGGTATACAGCATCGCCATCGCCCTGCGCGAGGCCCTGGGCAACCTGAACAACTTCCAGATCTCCATCCTCGGCACGGACATCTCCGACGAGGCCGTGACACGCGCCAGCTACGGCAAGTACAACAAGTTCGAGATCGAGCGCGGCCTCCCCGCCCAGACCCTGAACCGCTACTTCACCCTCATGGGCGACGGCTGGAAGATCAAGGACGAGATCCGGGCCATGGCCGTGTTCAAGAAGTTCAACCTGATGAAGCCCTTCACGGGCCTTGGCCGCTTCGACGTGGTCTTCTGCCGCAACGTGGCCATCTATTTCACGCCCATGGACAAGAAGCTGGTCTTCGAGAAGATCGCGGGCGTGCTGGAGCCCGACGGCTCCCTCGTCATCGGCTCGACGGAGTCCCTGACGGGTGTGACCGAGGCCTTCGAGCCGAGGCGCTACATGCGCGCCATCTTCTACCAGCCGGCCGGGGCGACTGCGGGCAGGTTCGCCGTGGGCGCCCAGCTCCCGTCCCAGGCCTTCGTGCCGCGTCCGGTACCCGCAACTTCCCCTGCGGCTCCCGCGGCCCCTGCCCGTCCCATGGGCCCGCCCAGGGCCGCGACCGTGGCGACCCCTGCGGCCCTGCGGCCCGCGCCGTCGAATCCGTCGCCGGCCGTGGCCCCGCGCCCCGAACCGCCGCGTCCGGCTGCGCCCGCAGCACCGGTCATGGCAGCGGCGGCCCCCATGAAACCCGAAACCGAGGCGTCGGGGGAAACCGTCCCGGCCATCCCGCGCCGCGCACCGGTCCGCAGCCAGCCCGCCCAGGTCTACAGGGCTGGCGACAAGTCAGACCTCAAACGTCTGCTCATGCAGAAAAAGCAGAAGGCCACGTCCTAGGACTCATCCCGATCCATGCCCATCCTCTGGTCTCCCGAGATTCCCGGCGTGACGGAAGCGTTTTCCGCACGGCACCCCGACGCGTCCCTGCTCATCACTGAGGGGGAGATCGCCTCGTGCCGCCCGCCCGAACGATTCTGGCTCTGTGGCCCCTGCTCGTCCGTGCTCGATGCGGCCATGCACCTGGCCCGCCGTGGCGAACTGGACGTCTGGGACTCGGTCCTGGCCACCCGCCAGTGGTCCGGGCGCGGCCAGCTGCGCCGCAACTGGGTTTCGGAGCAGGGCAACCTGTTCGCCGCCTGGCGCCTGCCCGTCTCCCCGGAGCCGTGGCAGAACATGATTTCCGTCCTCACGGGGTGGGTCCTGTGCCTGGGCCTGGCCGAGCTCGGGGCGCCCGTGCGCCTCAAATGGCCCAACGACATTCTGCTGCACGGCCGCAAGGTCGGCGGCATCCTCATCGAGGAGCGGGGGGACGTGCTGCTGGCCGGCATCGGGCTCAATCTCGCCACGTGCCCGGACGACGCGGCCATGCGGCGCGACCGGGCCTGCGAGGCCGCCGCCCTGGGAGACCTGACGGCGGGGTTGTCCATTTTTGGGCTCTGGTTACGTCTTGTGAATTCCGGACGGGTTCGGTACAGTCGTGAACTTTCTGATTCGACTCCTCTGGAGTTTTCCCAGTCAGTTGAGAGGGTTCTGGCCTATCTCGGGGCCGTGGTGCACGTATCCGACAATCGATCATCGGTTTGCGGCGTGTTCACGGGAGTGAGCCCGGATGGGGGCATTGTCCTCGACGCGCAGGGCGGGCGGCGGACGCTGCATTCGGGTTCGCTGCGCCCGCAGGAGTGATCAAAAAAGCAAATTCCATGTGCACGGAGAGAGATATGTCTTTGCATCCCCGCAGTTTTGAAGCGATTGCCCGGGAGATCCGGGGCAAGAAGATCCTTGTGGCCAACCGCGGCATTCCGGCGCGGCGCATCGTCCGCTCCATCAAGGAAGTGTTCCAGGCCGTGCCCATGATCACGGCCACGGACGTGGACAAGACCGCGCCCTTCACCGCCGGCGCCCAGGAGCTTCTGCATCTCGGGGAGAACCCGAGGGCCTATCTGGACATCGACAAGATCATCGCCATGGCCAAGGCGCGCGGCGTCGCGGCCATCCACCCCGGCTGGGGCTTCGCCTCCGAGGACGACTCCTTCCCGTCCAAGTGCGCCGAGGCCGGAATCCTGTTCATCGGGCCCACGTCCGAGGCCATGCGCCTGCTGGGCAACAAGGTGCAGGTCCGCACCCTGGCCCAGAAGCTGGGCATCCCGGTCGTGCCGGGCTCCGAAGGGGCCGTGTCCGTGGAAGAGGCCAAGAAGGTGGCGGGGGAGATCGGGCTGCCGGTCATGCTCAAGGCCGAGGGCGGCGGCGGCGGACGCGGCATCTATGAAGTTTTCAGCCAGGACCAGCTGGCCGACGCCTTCGTCAAGGCCTCGACCCTGGCCCAGGCGTCCTTCGGCAACCCGCGCCTCTATGTCGAGCGGCTCCTGACCTCCGTGCGCCACATCGAGATCCAGGTCATCGCCGACAAGTACGGCAACGTCTTCGCCTTCGACGAACGCGACTGCACGGTGCAGCGCAACCACCAGAAGCTCGTCGAGATCACCCCGTCGCCGTGGACGGGCATGACCCAGGACCTGCGCGACCAGCTCAAGGCCTACTCGCGCCAGCTGGTGCAGGCCGTGGGCTACCACTCCCTGTGCACGGTGGAGTTCCTGGTGGACTCCAAGGGCGAGGCCTACCTCATCGAGGTCAATACCCGCCTGCAGGTCGAGCACGGCATCACCGAGTGCCGCTATGGCATCGACCTCGTCGAGGAGCAGATTGCCGTGGCCTTCGGGGCCGAGCTGCGCCTCACCGACGAGAACTGCACGCCCAAGAGCCACGCCATCCAGGTCCGCGTCAACTGCGAGGACCCGCAGCACGATTTCTCGCCCAACGCGGGCCGCATCACGCGCTACATGTCGCCCGGCGGACCCGGCGTGCGCGTGGACTCCTGCGTGTGCGGCGGCTACGAATTCCCGGCCCAGTACGACTCGGCCGCGTCCCTGCTCATCGCCTACGGTCCGCAGTGGAACAAGGTCCTGGGCATCATGGAGCGGGCCCTGGGCGAATACATCATCGGCGGCATCAAGACGACCATCCCGTTCCACCGCCAGATCATCGCCCACCCGCGCTTCCGCAGCGGCGACTACGACACCAAGTTCGTGGCCAGCGCGCCCGAACTCATGGTCTACTTGGACAAGGAGTCCGAGGCCGTGCGCCTGTCGCGCCTGGTGGCCGAGATCTCGGCCCACGGGTACAACCCGCACGTCAAGCTCGGCGAGTACCGCACGCGCGAGGGCAAGCGCATGGACCCCTTCAAGCCGTCCCTGCCGCCCATCGAGCCCGAATATTATGAGTACCCGTACCCGCGCGGCGACCGCGACGCCATCCTGAGCTACATCCGCGATTCGGGCCATGTCCATTTCTCGGACACGACGACCCGCGACATCACGCAGTCCAACTCCGGCAACCGTTTCCGTCTGGCCGAGGATCGCATCATCGGACCCTACCTCGACAACTGCGGCTTCTTCTCCCTGGAGAACGGCGGCGGGGCGCACTTCCACGTGGCCATGCTCGCCAACATGACCTACCCCTTCTCCGAGGCGCGCGAGTGGAACGAGTTCGCGCCCAAGACCCTGAAGCAGATTCTCATTCGCTCGACCAACGTCCTCGGCTACAAGCCCCAGCCCCGCAACATCATGCGCCGCACCGGCGAGATGATCTGCGAGCACTACGACGTCATCCGCTGCTTCGATTTCCTCAACCACATCGAGAACATGCGGCCCTTCGCCGAGGTGGCGCTCAGTTCCAAGAAGAACATCTGGGAACCGGCCATCTCCCTGTCCTGGGCCAAGGGCTTCGACGTGCCGCACTACCTGGGCGCGGTCCAGGAGATCATCGACATGACGGCGCAGGTGGCCGGATGCTCCAAGAAGAAGGCCGAAAGCCGCATCATTCTGGGCCTGAAGGACATGGCCGGCGTCTGCCCGCCCATCTTCATGACCGAGCTGGTGACCGCCATCCGCAAGGCCTACCCCGAACTGGTCATCCACTCGCACCGCCACTACACCGACGGCCTGTTCGTGCCGGCGGTGGCGGCGGCGGCCAAGGCCGGTGCGCACATCGTGGACACGGCCATCGGCGCGTCCGTGCGCTGGTACGGCCAGGGCGAGGTCCTGTCCACGGCGGCCTACATCGAGGAGCTGGGCCTCAAGACCAATCTGAACAAGGAAATGATCCGCACCACGGGCTTCGTGCTCAAGCAGATCATGCCGTACTATGACAGATACACGGCCCCGTACTTCCAGGGCATCGACTACGACGTCATCGAGCACGGCATGCCCGGCGGCGCGACCTCGTCTTCCCAGGAAGGGGCCATGAAGCAGGGCTACATCCACCTGCTGCCCTTCATGCTCAAGTTCCTGGCCGGCATCCGCAAGATCGTGCGCTACCACGACGTGACGCCGGGATCGCAGATCACCTGGAACACCGCCTTCCTGGCCGTGACCGGCGCCTACAAGCGCGGCGGCCGCAGGGGGCTGCGCAGGCTTCTGTCCGTCCTGGACCAGGTCGTGACCCTGCCCGAGGAGAGCCTGCCGGAGGATATCCGGACCGAACGCCTGAATATCTATCAGGATTCCAACGACGCCTTCCGCGACCTGCTCCTGGGCAAGTTCGGCCGCCTGCCCCTGGGCTTTCCGCCGGACTGGGTCTACGAGTCGGCCTTCGGGTCCGAATGGAAGGAGGCCATCGAACGGCGCACCGAATGCTCCCCGCTGTCCACCCTGCAGGATGTGGACATCGCCAAGGAGCAGCAGAGCCTGGCCGAGCACATCGGGCGCATGCCCACGGAAGAGGAGCTGCTCATGTACCTGAGCCAGCCCGGCGACGCCCTGAACACCATCAAGTTCGTGACCCGCTACGGGGACTGCAACCGGGTGCCCCTCAATGTCTGGTTCGAAGGCATTCGCGCCGGCGAGGAGTTCATGTTCAAGGATTCCGGCGGCAAGCACCATGTCATGACCATGCAGCACGTTTCCAGGCCCGACGACCACGGCATGAGCCTTGTCTCCTACACCCTCGACTCGGAGTCCTTCAGCCAGCAGGTCAAGGTGGCCGAGGCAGTGGGGCAGACCGAAACGGGGCTGGAGATGGCCGACCCGCGCGACCCGTATCAGGTGGGTTCGCCGTCCAGCGGCGACCTGTGGGTGGTGCACGTCAAGCCCGGCGACATGGTGAAAAAGGGCGAGGAGCTCTTCAACATCTCCATCATGAAGCAGGAGAAGTCCGTGCTTGCGCCGGTGGACGGCATGGTCGAGCGGGTGCTCAAGTTCGCCGACTACCAGGAGGACAAGAAGATGGTCCCGGTCAAGGAAGGGGAGCTGCTGGTCAAACTCGTGCCTGCGCCCCGCAAATGCCCGACCTGCTCCGCGCCGGTCACCAGGGACGACTTCAAGTTCTGTCCGGGATGCGGACAAAAGGTGTAAGACAGGCCTTCGGGCCTGTCCTTTTGCTGTCAAGAACTTTTGTATATCATTTTTTCGTGTCATGAGGGGTCGGCGTTGTTGACGAGCCGTCTTGTCGGCTGTACCCCATGCCCAGTTTTTTGCGGGCTTGAATGTGATCGAATCGCGCACGAAGGAGGCGAAGATGGCTGAGAGCGAGAAGAAGGGTTCCAAGAAGAAAGCCGATGCGTCGGATAAAGGCACGCCGTCCGCGGAGCAGTTGGAGCTGATTCAGAAGCAGCTCATCCTGACCGGCAAGGACATCGTGACCATTGGCGAGGAGGCGGAGCTTCTGGTCGGCGGCAAGAATTACAACACCGCCATCATCAGCACCATCGAGGGCATCCGCGCCCCGCAGTTCAGGGCAGTCTCCTCCATCGCCTTCCATAAGCTCCTCGACGAGACCAAGGTCAACGCCGCCCTGGTCCGCAGCACCGTGGACAGGGCCTACGACACCACGGACTGGAGCGACGCAGAGATCAACAAGGACTCCGAGTTTCTCCAGAAGTTCGTCCGCAAGATCGCCCTCGACGTGAAGGAAGCCGCCAAGAAGCAGGAAGGCACCCTCATCCGTCTGCGCACCTTCATCAACAACGTCGTCGAAGGCTTCGCCGTCTCCCCCGAGGGCATCGACCAGCTGCGCAAGCGTTCGGTCCTCGTGCAGGTGGCCATCCTGTCCGTCGATCTGCCCAAGGACGTGGCCGACGCCGTGCGCGGCGCCTACCTCGACATCTGCAAGGAAGCGGGCCTCGAGAACGAACCCGTGGCCGTGCGCTCCTCGGCCGCCGGCGAAGACAGCCGCAAGAAGGCCTTCGCCGGCCTGCAGGACACCTACCTGAACATCGTCGGCGAGAACTATGTCGTCCAGGCCTATCACTGGGACTGCGCCTCGGCCTACAACCTGCGCTCCATGACCTACCGCCGCGAGGCCATCCTCGACGCCGTGGCCAAAGCCGAGCAGACGGGCGACGACTCCATCGCCATCAAGGCCAAGCAGGAATGGGCCATCGAGAACACGTCCCTTTCCGTCTGCATCATGCGCATGATCAACCCGGTCATCTCGGGCACGGCCTTCTCGGCCGACACCTCCACGGGCTGCCGCGGCACTTCCCGCAAGGACCTCGTGTCCATCGACGCCAGCTACGGCCTCGGCGAAGCCGTGGTCAGCGGCCTGGTCACGCCCGACAAATTCTATGTCTTCCAGCGCGAGGACGGTCAGGAGATCGTCATCCGCTACATGGGCTGCAAGGACAAGCGCATCGTCTACAAGGAGTCCGGACGCGGCACCAAGGTCGAGGCCGTGCCCGAGGACATGGCCTTCCGCTGGTCCCTGTCCCTGGCCCAGGCCGAATCCGTGGCCAAGGGCGTGCGCTGCATCAGCAAGGGCTACGGCGGCATGATCATGGACTCGGAGTTCTGCATCGACCAGTGGGACCGCCTGTGGTTCGTGCAGGCCCGCCCCGAAACCCGCTGGAACGAAGAGCTGGATCACCACCCGCACACGATTTTCATGCGCCGCAAGGAAGTGGACCCCGAGGCCGCCAAACATGCCGAAGTGCTCCTTGAGGGCAACGGCGCGTCCCGCGGCGCGGGTCAGGGCCAGGTGCGCTACCTGCGCTCGGCCCTGGAACTGAACAAGATCAACAAGGGCAACGTCCTGGCGGCCGAGCGCACGGACCCGGACATGGTGCCGGGCATGCGCATCGCCTCGGCCATCATGGCCGACGCCGGCGGCGACACCAGCCATGCGGCCATCACCTCCCGTGAACTGGGCATCCCGGCCGTCATCGGCATCAAGCGCCTGGAGAAGCTGCGCACCCTGGACGGCCAGGACGTGACCGTGGACGGCTCGCGCGGCAAGGTCTACCGCGGGCTTCTGCCGCTGGTCGACGTGGGCGGCGAGATCGACGTCAGCGAACTGCCGGCCACCAAGACCAAGGTCGGCCTCATCCTGGCCGACGTGGGCCAGTCCCTCTTCCTGTCGCGCCTGCGCGACGTGCCCGATTTCGAGGTGGGCCTGCTGCGCGCCGAATTCATGCTCGGCAACATCGGCGTCCATCCCCTGGCCCTGGAGGCCTACGACCTGGGCACCCTGGAGAGCGTGGTCACCGAGAAGCTCACGGTCCTCGAGAACGACCTGACCAAGATCGTGTCCGAGCAGATGGCCGCCGGCATCATTTCCCTGGATATCAAGCTGCGCAGCTACGTGGGCATCGTCACGGGCCTGGGCCGCAAGATGGAGGAGCTGACCGAGCGCGAAGGCGCCAAGGGCACTGACGAGGTCCTGGCCATCCACCGCCAGTTGCGCGAACTGGACAAGAAGCTCGACGAGCATCTGGAGTTCGCCACCCAGCGCTTCGAGGTCCTGAAGACCTCCCATGATCTGAAGGACCATGTGGCCGTCATCATGGGCTACTCCGACGAGCTGGAGAACCTGGGCTCCGACCCGCAGTCCCAGCGCCGCCGCCACGAGATTCAGGACGCCATCGCCCGCGACGTGTCCCGCATCGAGAAGGACCCGGTCATCGTCGCCATCCTGGAGAAGATCTCCGCCATGCGCGAGGACGTGGCCAAGAAGGTCGGTCTGCAGCAGGAGATGGACACGGTCCGAACCCTGCCGGAGAAAATCCGCGAAATCCTCAAGGCCCGCGGCTACCGCAGCGGCAAGGAACTGTACATCCAGTCCCTGGCCCAGGGCCTGGCTCTCTTCGCCATGGCCTTCCACGGCAAGACCATCGTCTACCGCACCACGGACTACAAGACCAACGAATACCGCAACCTCCTGGGCGGCCTCCTGTTCGAGGGACACGAGGACAACCCCATGCTCGGCTACCGCGGCGTGTCGCGCAACATCCACGACTGGGAGTTGGAGTCCTTCAAGCTGGCCCGCGGAGCCTTCGGAGGCGTGAACCTGCACCTCATGCTGCCCTTCGTGCGCACCCTCGAGGAAGCACGTTCCATGAAGCGCTACCTCCAGCAGGTGCACCACATCCAGTCCGGAGACTCTGGGCTGAAGATCATCCTCATGTCCGAGATCCCCAGCAACGCAGTGCTGGCCAAGGAATTCATCAAGGAGTTCGACGGGTTCTCCATCGGCTCCAACGACATGACCCAGCTGGTGCTCGGAACCGACCGCGACAACGCCCGCCTGCGCCACATCTACGACGAGGAGGACCCGGCGGTGGTCTGGGCCATCCTGACGACCATCTTCACGGGCCAGAAGTTCCGCAAGAAGGTCGGCTTCTGCGGTCAGGGCGTGTCCAACTCCAAGATCATCCGCGGTCTGGTGTGCATCGCCGGCATCGTTTCCGCCTCGGTCGTGCCGGACACCTACCAGCAGACCAAGTTCGACATCGCCGAGGTCGAGTCCGAGAACATCCCGCTCTCGGGCCTGGGCGACTGGCTCACGGAACAGCACCTGGAGCGCCTGCACATGCTCCTGGCCGAGAACCGCTACGAGCACATCCTCAAGAAGAACACCTCCGGCGCAGACCTCATGGACTGGTACGAAGGCGAGCTGGCCCGCCTGCACGAACAGCTGCAGTCCAACCTCGGCAGCGCCAAGGAGGACTTCTACCGTCAGGAACTGGCCTCCTTCCGCAGCATCTTCCACAAGCCCGTCATCTACGCCAACTGGGACTGGCAGACCACGGTCAGGGATGCCCTGCATCAGGCCGGGTTCGCCGACTTCGAGGAGCAGGAGAAAGCTCTGGCGGAGCAACGGACCAAAACCTGGTAAGCGAGGGCGGCGAAAGCCGCCCTTTTTCGTCCATGCAGTGGAATTCCATCCCCGTCACCGTGACCCGCAACCCCAGGGCGCGCAAAGTCTGGCTCAAGATGCGCTCCTGTCGGGGGATCGAGGTCGTCCTGCCGTACAGGGTTTCGGCGTCCGAAGTGCCGTCCATCCTCGAACGGCACAAGTCCTGGCTCATGGAGCGCCTGGCCGACCTCGAAAACAGGGGCCAGGCTCCTGGACAGAACCCCTTGCCGGATACGGTCAAGCTCGCGTTCCTGGACCGCGAATATTGCGTTGCCTACGGCGAAGGCGTTCGGCCTGAGCTGCATGTCGCGGAAACGCAGCTTCGCGTGCTGCTGCCCGTCGGAGAGACCGGCGCCGGGGCGCTGCTGCTGCAGATGTGGCTGGCCGACCTGGGCAAGTGCCATCTCGTCCCGTTCTGCCGGGAGCTTGCGCAGCTTCACGGGATGACCATTTCGGGCGTCCGGGTGCGGAACCAGGCCGGGCGTTGGGGCAGCTGTTCGGCGCGGGGCGGCATCAGTCTCAACGCCAAGCTTCTTTTTCTTCCCCGGCCGCTGGCGCGCAACATCGTGCTCCACGAGCTCTGCCACGTGGCGCACCGCAACCACGGACCGGCCTTCAAGGCAGCGCTGCGGGAACTCGACCCGCAGGCGGACCTGCACGAGGAGTTGATCAGGACCGCCTGGGCCGACCTTCCGGCCTGGACCAAGTGGCGCAAGGCGGACCTGGGGGATAAGACCCGGCGATGAATCCGGGAAAAACGGAGGAACGATGCGGAAGATCATGATCGCGCTCCTGCTGGCCGGCCTTTTCGGCTGCACGCAGGAAGCCCAGAACCAGTTGGGACGCTCCATCCAGAACTGGACCGGGACCAACGGCGTCCTGGAGGTGTTCTCCGGGGACAAGCTCGTCCATCGCTTCATCAAGATCGACAAGCTGTCCACGGCCTACGGCACCTCGGACCGCCAGGCCCGGGGCTACCGCTTCGGCTACGGCGTGGCCGACACGGATTTCGACGGCAAGGTCGGACCGGGCGAGAAGAAGGTGTACTTCGAGGTCGCGGAGTTCGCGACGTACGTGTTTTACGAGCAGCCCTGACTGTCCGGTCGAGCTTCCGGCGGTCTTCGTTCAGGAGGGAAAAGCGGGGGGCGTGGCGGGTCGGCCGCGTGTCGGGCGGTCTCTGCCGAGGACCGTCGAAACTTCCTCGCTGGCCTCGTAATGCTTCCCGGCCTTGATCATTGGATAGAGGGCAACGCGTTGTCCGGTCGCGGCCGGAAAGCAAACGATGCCTAGCTCGGTCGGACAGTCGACGGCCCTCGGCAGAGACCGCCCGACACGCTCGGGGCTGGGCTTTGAGCGGGAGAACGGAAAGGCAGGGATAGTTTTCATACCTCCGGGTGGCCCCCTCTTTTGTGGTTGGCCTCCTGTGGATTTCTGCCGTATTTGTCCTGCGTCATTCCCGCGAAGGCGGGAATCCATGATTTTTGATCCGTAGCCGAAGGAAAACGCGCGGTTTACCCCCGATCCAAGGCCAGGGCGGCCAAGGCCGCAACGCCCCAGGGCAGGCAGTCCTCGTCGAGGCAGAAGCACGAGCTGTGCAGCCCGCCCCGGCCGTCGGCGGCGCAGGGGCCGCAGCCCATGAAGACGAAGCAGCCCGGCACCTTCTGCTGGTACTGCGAGAAATCCTCCCCGGCCATGACCGGATCGATGTTCCCCTCCACCTTTTCCGACATCTCCCTGAGAACCCGTGCGGCTTTCGCCGCGGCGGCAGGGTCGTTGTCGACCACGGGGAAACCCCGCAGATAGTCGAAGTCGGCCCGGACGCCCATGCCGGCGGCCACGGCGTCCGTCATGGCGCGCATGGCCCCTTCGATCATGTCGCCCGTTGACGCAGAGAGCGTGCGCACCGTGCCCTGCAGGAAGGCCGTGTCCGGGATGATGTTGTAGCCCGTGCCGGCGTCGAGGCGCGTCACGCTGAGTACGGCCCGTTCGCCCGGGGGCACGCGGCGCGAGACGATGGTGTTGAGCTGGGTCACCAGGTGGCAGGCGGCCAGGACCGGGTCGACGCACTGGTGCGGGGCCGAGGCGTGGCCGCCCTTGCCCCGCAGGGTCACTCCGAAGACGTCGGGCCGGGCCATGAGGGGGCCGGGGCGGGTGCCGAACCAGCCCGTGGGCCTGCCCGGCCAGACGTGCAGGCCGTAGACCTCGCGCACGCCGTCCAGACACCCGGCCTCGACCATGAATTTGGCACCGCCGGGCTGGTTCTCCTCGTTGGGCTGGAAAAGGAACCGCACACCAGTCGGCAGTTGGTCCCGCAGGTCCGTAAGCAGGGCGGCCGCGCCCAGGAGCATGGCCGTATGCGCGTCGTGGCCGCAGACGTGGGCCTGTCCCGGGATCTGCGAGGCGAAATCGAGCCCCGTATCCTCCTGCACGGGCAGGGCGTCCATGTCGGCCCGCAGGGCGACCATGTCGCCCGAGCCGCCGGCCGGCCCATGAAGGTCGGCCACGATGCCGCCGCCGACGTTGTCCCGGACGTCCAGGCCGAGCCTGTTCAGTTCGCGCAGGACCAGAGCCCTGGTTCGGGGGAGGTCCGTCCCGATCTCTGGAAGCCGGTGAAGTTCGCGTCTGATGGCACGCACGTGGTCGAGGCGCTGCCTGCTCTGGTTCAGTATGCTCTTCATCGTTCGCCTCCCGTCGTCATCCGGGACACGACCCCAATGTCCGTGCGCCGGCTCCACCCGATCCGCTCCCAGAATTTCCGCCCGTCCTCGTTGTCCGTGAAGAGGAAGGCGTGGGCCTTGTCCAGGCCGGCCTCGGCCAGGGCGCCCAAGGCGCTGTCGATCAGCATGCGGCCGATGCCTCGGCGCCTGTAGCCTTCGCGCACGCACAGATGATGCAGGTAGCCGCGCCGGCCGTCGTGGCCGGCCAGGACCGTGCCTGTCAGGACATCGCCGGACCAGGCGCACTGGCTCAGGCCCGGGTTGCGCAGCAGGTAGCCGCGCATGCACTCGGGCCCGTCGGCGGCGGACAGGCCGATGCCCGGCGTGACCTGCCACAGGGAGAAGGCGGCGGGGTAGTCGTTCATGGTCATGGGGGCGATGCGCGGTGCGGTCATGCTGCGATCCTTGGGATGACGTTGCGGAAAACCGGGACCATGGCATTGTGCGTGCTTTGCGTTCCGGGATCAAGGGGTGCTGGCCGGATTCCATGCCGATGGGGGCGGGGCATTGTCATTCCCGCGCCATTCCAGTAGATAAGCGGATGTTTGTACACGCCTTTGACAACCAACTCCGCAGCCCATGGAGGCAGATCATATGCGATTTCTGGACGAACTGAACGTCAGCGGCAAGCGCGTCCTCATGCGCGTCGACTACAACGTGCCCCTGAAGGGCGAGACCATCACCGACGACAACCGCATCCGTCAGAGCCTGCCGACCCTGCAGATGGCCCTGGACGGCGGCGCCTCCCTGGTGATCTGCTCCCATCTTGGCCGGCCCAAGGGCGCCCCGGACGCCCAGTTCTCCCTCAAGCCCGTGGCCGCGCGCCTGGCCGAGCTGCTGGGGCGCGAGGTGCAGATGGCTCCGGACTGCGTCGGGCCCGAGGTCAGGGCCATGGCCGACGCCCTGAAGCCCGGAGAGGTCCTGCTCCTCGAAAACCTGCGCTTCCATCCCGGCGAGACCAAGAACGACCCCGACTTCAGCCGCGAGCTGGCCGGCCTCGGCCAGGTCTACGTCAACGACGCCTTCGGTGCGTCCCATCGGGCCCACGCCTCGGTGGTCGGCGTGACTGAGTTCATCGCCGACTGCTGCGGCGGCCTGCTCCTGAAGAAGGAATGGCAGTACCTGGGCGAGGCTCTGAAGGACCCCGAGCGGCCCTTCGTGGCCATCATCGGCGGCGCCAAGGTCTCCTCCAAGCTCGGCATCCTGAAGGCCCTCATGAACCAGGTGGACTCCATGATCGTCGGCGGCGCCATGGCCAACACCTTCCGCAAGGCCCAGGGCTTCGAGGTCGGCACCTCCCTGGTCGAGGACGACCTGCTTGAGGAGGCCATGGCCATCATGGTCGAAGCCCGCGAGAAGGGCGTCAAGTTCTACCTGCCCGTGGACTTCATTCTCGGCACCGACCCCAAGGGCGGCATCGCCTCGGGCGTGAAGACCTACCAGGACATCCCCCAGGACGAGATGATCCTCGACACGGGCCCGGCCTCCCACACCCTGTTCGCCGAGGTCATCAAGGACGCGAAGACCGTCATCTGGAACGGCCCCATGGGCGCCTTCGAAAACCCGGCCTTTGCACAGGGCTCCATCAACCTCTGTCGCGTGGTGGCCGCCATCCCGGCCATGACCATCCTCGGCGGCGGCGACACCAACGTCATCGTGGAGCAGACCAGGCTGACCGAGAAGTTCTCCTTCATCTCGACCGGCGGCGGCTCGTTCCTTGAATTCCTCGAAGGCAAGGAACTGCCGGCCTTCACCGCCCTGGAGAAGAAGTCATGAAGAAGCTCATGGCCGCCAACTGGAAGATGTACAAGACCGTGGCCGACGGCGAGGCCACGGCCGCGGAACTGGTCGGGCTGCTGGACGGGCGTCTGCCCGCGGACCGGGAGGTCCTGGTCTGCCCGTCCTTCACCATGCTTTCGGCCGTGGCTCCCATTCTTTCCAAGGCCCCGGGCTGCAGCGTCGGCGCCCAGAACTTCTATCCGGCCGGGCAGGGAGCCTTCACGGGCGAGATCGCCCCGGAGCAGCTGCTGGACTTGGGCTGCACCTACGCCCTGGCCGGCCACTCCGAGCGCAGGCATGTCCTGGGAGAGGGTGACGAACTTGTCGGGCGGAAGGTGACCTTCGGCCTGGGAGCGGGCCTGCGGATGATCCTGTGCGTCGGCGAGACCATCGAGGAGCGCAGGGCAGGGCAGGTCGAGGCGGTGCTGGCGCGGCAGCTGGAAAAGGGCCTGGATGGCGTGCTCGGCACGGCCACGGCCGAGAACCTGGCCATCGCCTATGAGCCGGTCTGGGCCATCGGTACGGGCGAGGTCGCCGGACCGGTCGAGATCCTGGCCGCTCATGCCTTTGTGCGCGAAAAACTCATGGCTCTGCTGCCCACCCAGGGAGCAGCCGTGCGCATCCTCTACGGCGGTTCCGTCAAGCCCGACAACGCCGGAACCATCATCCGCCTTGACAATGTGGACGGTGTGCTGGTAGGCGGCGCAAGTCTCAAAGCCGACAGCTTCAGCCAGATCGTTCTGGCTTAAATATTTAGGAGGAATCCCTTGAACGCCCTGATAATCACCATTCACGTCATTGCCTGTGTCACCCTTGTTGTCCTCGTCCTGCTGCAGTCCGGCAAAGAGGGCATGGGAGTCATCTTCGGCGGTGGCGGCGGGTCCCTGTTCGGGGCCACGGGCGCGGGAGGCCTGCTCGGCAAACTGACCGCCGGCGCGGCGACCGTGTTCTTCCTGACCTCCATGGTTTTCACGTACGTCAGCACCCAGCAGCACGTGGCTCCCAAGGAGTCCATCGTCATCGACATGCCCGTGACGCAGACCCCGGCCACCCAGGAAGCCGCCCCCGCGGCCCCGGCCGAGCAGCCTGCCGCTCCGGAGCAGAAACAGTAAAAAAAGTACTGGACAAACCGTAGAGGCATGGCTAAAGACTGCTTCTCCGGTTTGCGGGATGAAGTTTCGCAAATCTGATAGGTTAGATGTCGAAGTGGTGGAATTGGTAGACACGCTATCTTGAGGGGGTAGTGGGGTATCCCGTGGGGGTTCGAGTCCCCCCTTCGACACCAGAAAACGAATAAGCCGTTGAAGTCACAAGCTTCAGCGGCTTTTTTCGTCGCCGTTGGGGCCTATTTCGCCTGCATAGTCCACTGTACTGGTCCAATCTCAGCCAGTGAGGTTAGCCATGCAGGTTGTTCAGTCGAGTCTCCAGATTCCTGTTAAGCGAGTTCGTCGTTCAGATAGCACCGCTCCGTCGCGAGGTTATCGTTACGGCCTGTATCTTGTTAACAGGAGGACGGCGATCTATTTTCGCTGTGTCATCCCTGCTCCCCTTCGTGACCTTTTGGGGAAGCGAGAGATTCTTCGCTCCCTGGGGACGGTCTCGCAGCGGGTGGCTCGGCCTATCGCGTTAATCATGGGGTCGCGTCTTCGTGTCTTGTTCGTCAATGTCATAGAAGCTGTAAGCAGTGGGGTTGTTGTGGAGAGAAACGAGCTGTCTAAGGCCATTCACGATGTGCTTGACCAAGAGTTGGAGGCGCTTAGTCAGAATACCAGGCGGCGTCTTTATCTTGATGGTGAGGCTGATTATCGGGTTGTGTCTGATCTTACTCGTTCAGCATACAAGTATGGCATGCATCAGTCTTCAATTGATAATGTTGTTGAAGCGCTGAGCTATATAAAAGCGTCTTTGCGTTGCTTCGATGCTGGATCTAGTTCTGGCTTAGATTCAGTTGGTGATCTTCTCAGGAACGTAACTTGCGATGAGCTTCACGACTTGATGAGCTATATCCAGAGGGAGAAGAAGGAGCCTGAATTTCCATGGGATGAGCCAGAAGAAGACTCATGTAGCATGTCCGATGAGAAGAGGGATGCTGTGATGGCAGTTGTCCAGGGCGTCATCACAGCCAAACGGATCGCTCACGAGCATGGTGAGTTGGATATGTCCTTCAGTGAAGAGACGCGGCGAAGCGCTCATGCTGAAGTTGATAAGGTCTATGGCGCATTTGATCTGGAAGAGCCTCAAAATAAATCCAATGGTAAATTTGCCAGCAGTGATGCTGCTACCTTTGCTCAGTGTCTTGGGTTGGCTATTGTGAAACCAGTGACAGTAGAAGAGGCAGTCGGCGCATACAGGCAATCTATTTTAGACAATAAGACAGAATATCCAAATGGATATGACCCGACAAAGCGCCTTGCACTTGAAGAGTTTGCGCTAGCATTTGGTGGCAAGACAAAGACTTCGGATATAGATTTAGCTCAAGTTGAGAAGTATATTAAATTGCTCTATCACTTGCCGAATAGGTCAAATAAGTCTGTGCTTCGAGATGACATATGGAGCTACGTCAACAATCCTCATGGTGGTCGTACTATTGCAGTGGGGACTGTAAAGACAAGGCTTATGAACATACGTGCCTTTTTCAACGACATGGAGAGGAGAAGATTTATTAGTCAAGATGTTTTGCGGTCTGTATCTCATCTGTTAAGTTCTAGAATAAATGCTATTGAAGATGAGCTTGAAAAGTCTGAGCGTCCGTATGAGCAAGAGGAACTGCGCAAGTTGTTCTGCCCTGGCGATTATCTGGCGTGGTCGTCGCTTCACGCTGAAGATTACTGGCTGCCTCTACTAGGACTCTTTACTGGTGCTAGGTCGGAGGAGCTTGTGAAGCTGAAGCGGAAAGATGTTAAGCGTACTCCTGAGCAGCCCTTCAGATCAGGGCGGAAGGATACTTCGCGTGCAGGCATATGGTTTCTTGACCTCACCAGCGGTGAGCGGAGACTTAAGGCTAAGACATCTCGTAGAGTCGTGCCCCTACATTCATTTTTGATTGAACTTGGCTTTGCGGATTACATCTCCGACTTTGATTCGGAAGACTACATATTCCCCTTCTATGCCAACAAGGCTAAAGGTAAGTTTGGTGATGAGTATAGACGCTATCGACGCAGTGTTGGCGTCGGGCGTGATGAGAACGAGACTGAGGGGGATAGGTTACACTTCCATACGTTTCGCCATAATGCCATCAATGCGCTCAAGGATCACGATGTCTCTGACTCAGTGAATCGCGAGATCGTCGGCCACAGCCTTAGTGCGGGGAAGAAGGACGCCCACACCCAGAACTATGAGCAGCGCCACACCATAGAAAAGCTCTACGATGACGGCATCAGGGTTCTCGACTGCTATCTTGAGCAGGTGCCCGAACTACAAGCCCTCAAGGATAGCCCCTGGACGAAGCCAGCGTCACAGCGCGGTGTAATACCTACGCGGAGGCCCAGGAAGAAGAAGGGTTGATGGCGTCGTACTGGGCGTAGAGCACTACGGGCGGTGCCCTGGTCTGCTCTCGTGGATCAGCGCGACGCGCCCGTTCTTTGCTGTGAGTAGTGGGACTGTTGGCAGTGGCTCATCCTGACTATGCCCGTGGCCCAGGGCTTGGGCTGGATCGGCGAAATAGAAAGAGGCCGCCCTGTTGGACAGCCTCCTCTAGCACAGCTCCGTATAGCTGATTGCAGAATCACTGAAGCGGCCCTGCGTCCTTGGGTCGCCTACCCATCCTGTACGGCCAGAGCGTGCAGTGAGTGAGGTTGCAGAGGCGTATCTCACGTCGTGATCCGTTGGCGCAGTCCCAGCACTTGGCTCGGATGGCTTGTATGGGCGTAAGCCTCTTCTGTTGTTCGGAACTGGGCAGGTAGCTCAGGGGTTCTGTGTCGATGTGGTCTTCGACGATGTTCGTATCGGACATGGCGTCCTCCTAATGTAAATGGGCCGCTAGCCCATAGATTGTGAGATTGTTTGATGTGTCAGGCTACAGCCGTCCGCACCTTGTGGAGTTGGGCCTGCTTGTATCGGCCAAGTATGCGGCCACCGCACTGGGTATCGAGGGCCAGGAGCCTTTCTCTGGACATGTAGAAGGTCGCGAAGTCACCTGACAGTATGCGCGCCTCCTGAACATGGTTAACGGGGCGGCCCATCCTTCTGGCCTCGTCGTACATGTGGATCATTGCCTCGCGCTGGATGATCGTCCGATCTTCATCGGTGATGTCGTTGGCATGAGTATCCGCAGGCGTCAGACCCGCCTTGTTCCATACGCCAAACGTGGCAAGCCCATCGGCGGCAATGAGCATGATGCGACTGTCTCTGGCCTTGGTCCCTTTCGCGAAGTATCCAAGCTGGGCTTCGTGATGGGGCGTAACCTTGACCAGGCCGTCGCCGAGTGCGTCATAGAGCGCCAGACGGTCATAGCGCGCCAGTACCTTCTTCAAGATCGCTGACCACTTCACCGTAAGCCACGCCTCCAGTTCTTCAGCCGAGATGTCTGACTTGGTGTAGCAGAGCATGTGCGCGTGGATCATCAGCTTGTCGGACTTCTCCAACCAGAACAGAGCCGCGCCGTTGCTGGGCTTGAACTTGTGCAGGTACGCCGCCCGCAGCATGCCCCAAGCTTCCTTGAATCGTTCGACGCCAACAGGGTCATCAGTACTGAACGGCGACCTCAGCGTAGCGAAGTAGTCGTGTCGTTCCTTGTAGCTGTGAACTTCCTTGCATAGACGAGCATTACGTCGGCGCACATTGGGCTTGGCTTGACGCCTGCGCTGACTGGCCTCGCCGTAGACGCGCTCCTGCAACTTGCGCTTGCGGGCCTTCGCCCTACGCTCTTCAGCGGTGATAGTGGGCTTCTTCTTGGGCTTGTCCGCAAAGGCCCGTGGATGGTTTGATATGATGAGAGCGCATGGCTGGTCGCCCACGCCCTCGATCGCCTTCGATCTTGGCATGAGCAACCTCCGCTCGGATGTGATATCGTGTTAAAGGTTAGTGGGAAGGCTATTCGTAATAATGGGAGCGTAAAAGCTAGGTGAACAGCGGGTTAAGGGGTCGTTTTTAAGATCGTGGTACTTATACGTTGGTGCTGTCCCCCTTCGCCATGATCTTCAATAGCGTCGTGCCAGTGATGCGCCATTGCCTTGGCCCAAGCTTCTGGCCAGCGATGACGCCCTTCTGGAGGTAACTGGAGATCGTCCGCACTGGCGTCGCCAGGATCTCGGCGGCTTCCTTCGTGGTATAGAGCCTGTTCGGGTTGATGCCTGCGGGGCCGATCAGTGAGATGTCGATCATGCCCTGCGCCATGACCTGGGTTCCGTTCTGTGGAGTTGTCGTCATAAATCATCCTTGGTTATGTGTTATCTTGTTAACGCCACGAGAGCGTTTGCTTCAATCACGGGCGAGGGTTAACACTAGCAGCAAAGATGACGGTACGAATGGCTACACTACGCCATCGACTACGCTCTTTGCCGATGTTCTTCGCTGACAAAGCCAGCTTGGATGGCCATCGGTGCATTATCGTGAACTCGTAGATGAATCGCAAGCTGCGCTAGCTCGTTACTGAAACAGGACGGCGCAATGGGTGTTCTCCGTCTGTGAGTGTTTGAGGATGGTCGAGACAGAGAGGGTTGTCGGCTTCTTGGCCAGGACGCGGGAGAATCGATCCTGGCGCGAAATACGGCCGTCTGTGAAGGGCGGGGCAGTCGCGATGACCACCCCGCCGATGGTGCTGGAAGGGCTACTCGGCCAGACAACGCTGGACGCTGGACAGTGAACAGCCGAGCTGGTCGGCGATCTTGCGGAACGGCACGCCTTGGTCGCGGAGCTGTTTGACCTTGGCTCGGTCAACGGACTTTGCCCTACCACCGTGCCGAGCCTTATACACGCCAGCCGCCTTGGCTTTCTCGATGCCCTCGCGCTGACGTTCGCGAATGATGTTGCGCTCAAACTCCGCGAAGGAGCCGAGCACCTGAAAGAGGAGCTTGGCAAACGGATCTTGTGTGCCGTGGTTCTGGAAAGTCAGGCCCTCCTTGTGGAACCTCACCGTGACGCCCTTGGTCAGCAGCGTGTCGATGAGGCCCTGGAGGTCTTGGAGGCTACGGGCCAGTCTGTCGATGCTGTGGACGTGGAGCGTATCACCGTCGCGGAGGTACTCCAGGCAGGCCGTCAGCGCGGGCCTGTCGGTGGAGCCGCCCGACGCCTTGTCCTCGAAGATCTTGTCGAACTTGATGCCCGTGTCGGCGAGCTGCCGATCAGTGTTCTGGTCCGTGGAACTGACTCGAATGTATGCCGCCTGGGCCATGCCGTCCTCCAGTGGAAGTGTTTTGGAAGTGAAGTTGGTGTTCCGTCGATGGCTGTATTTGTACCCAATGGCTTCTAGATGTCAAGCTCGAGCGTACCCAGTATTCAAAACAGCCCGCTTTTGGGTACACGAGCATGTACCCACCCGTGTACTCGCTGGAAGTATACCCAATTGGGAACAACCGTGAAATTGATTAGCCAGTACTCTGCTGCTTGAGTTTGCCCTGGGGATGTGGTTATCATGGTTACATGGGCAGTATTGTGTGGCTACACTTGTCTACTTGCTGAGAAGATATTGTGACTCATCAAGTTGGGGAAATGAGGTGCGTATGTCGATCATTCAGACTTATGGAAAGGAACTGGTGGCGTTACTCGTTCCGTTTATAGCATGGATGCTGAATAGGTTTTTCCAGGCCAAGGCTAAGCTTAATATTTCGTCGCCTCATGGATTTGTATTTCTTGTAGACAAGCCATTATATAATGAACACGGTGGGCTAGAAAGAAAAGAATTGACTGTATATACAAAGTCATATGTTCTTATTAATGCTGGAAGAGTCACGTCAACAAATATAGAAATTGTATTCAACTGGAGGCCAATGTGTATTAATATGTGGCCAATAAGAAGTCATTCTGAGCGGATAGAAAATGATAACAGATGCATACTGATGTTTAATAGCATAGCGCCTGGAGAGATACTAGGGCTAGAAATTCTTGATATAAACAGACAGCTTCCAGATCTTGTTTCTGCTCGATGTGATCAATGTATTGCTCATAATGTTGTAATGTATCCACAGCCAGTTGTGTCAAATTTAACCCGATTTGTATGCGCCTTGCTTTTAGCACTCGGACTCGGCGCAGGTGTTTATATTGTCATTCTGTTGATTCAGTTTCTAGTTCTACAGACTCCTGTCGGTCCATGAC
>Ga0209066_10001145_pt1 | contig 35914 bp, 32 predicted proteins | sample All_14_2_FD_187198 | JGI IMG/M metagenome (GOLD analysis project Ga0209066, IMG submission 187198) | Freshwater microbial communities in response to fracking from Pennsylvania, USA - Allegheny Zone_MetaG_DW_15 (SPAdes) (version 2) ... | reverse complement strand
CACCACCACACTGGACCTGCACACCCAGTGGCGACCCCGCCGGGGCGTGCGGCTGAACCTGGCGGTGATCAACCTCACCGACCGCAGCTACTGGGCCTGGTCTGACGTGCAAGGGGTGGCCAGCAACGCCACACCCCTGCTGGTGGACGCCTACACCCAGCCGGGGCGGCATGTGAACGTCTCCCTGGTGATGGACTTTTAAGGCTCGCAAGCCCGGTCCGGCTGCGGCGTGCTGGGGCAGACTCCGTCGGACCCGCCAAGCCAGCCTCAGAGGATGCGGCCCTCGCCCGCTTCCTCCACCGTCTGCCCGTCGCGGATGTGGTAGATCCGCTTGAAGGTGGGGATGATCTTCTCGTCATGGGTGACGACGATGATGGCGGCGTGAAACTGGCGCGCCATCTGGTTCAGGATGCGCATCACGCCCAGCGCGCGTTCGCTGTCCAGCGGCGCGGTGGGCTCATCCGCCAGAATCACCGGCGGGCGATTCGCCAGTGCGCGGGCAATCGACACCCGCTGCTGCTCGCCGCCCGAGAGCTGCGACGGCTCGGCTTGGGCGCGGTGCTGCACGTCCAGCGCGGTCAGCAGCTCCAGCGCCCGCGCGCGCGATGCGGCATTGGGCTGACCGGCCAGCATCGGCAGCAGCGCCACGTTGTCGGTCACGTCCAGAAACGGAATCAGGTACGGTGCCTGAAAGATGAAACCGATGCGGTCACGCCGCAGCGCCCGCAGGTCTTTCACGCGCCAGCCGTTGTCATAAATCACCTCATCACCCAGCGTCATGCGCCCGGAGGTGGGCTCGATGATGGCGCCCAGGCATTTGAGCAGCGTGCTTTTGCCCGAGCCCGACGGCCCGACCAGCCCCACCACCTCGCCCGGTGCCACGCGCATGCTGACACTTTTCAAGGCTTCGACCGCGCTGTCGCCCTTGCCGTAGACCTTGCGCAGGTTCTCGATCTGAATGCCGCCGGTTTGGGGTAGGACGCCCTCTCCCTCTGAGAGAGGGTTGGGGTGAAGGCCAGCCTGGCGCGTTGGATCAAGTGAATCTGTCGTCATGCTCATCCAATCGCCGAAGCCGGGTCCACGTTGAGCGCCGCGCGAATGGCCAGCGTGCTGGCCAGTGCGCAGATGATCAGCGTGGCCAGCAGGCCCATCACCGCATCCATGGGCAGCAACAGCACATATTTGGGAAACACCGGCGCCCAGGCAGTCGACACCACTTTACCCACCACAAAACCGATCAGCCCCAGCCCCAGCGCCTGTTGCAAAATCATCCCGGCAATGGTGCGGTTGCGCGTGCCGATGAGCTTCAAGACCGCAATTTCGCGGATCTTGCCCAGCGTCATGGTGTAGATGATGAACGCCACAATCGCCGCGCTCACCACCGACAAAATGACCAGAAACATGCCGATTTGCCGGGCTGAGGTGGCGATCAGCTTGGCCACCAGAATCTCTTCCATGTCCGCGCGGGTGAACACCTGCACATGTTTCCAGCGTTGCAGCGGCTCGGCCACCGCGTTCGCCTGCCAGCCGGGTTGCAACTGCACCAGCACCGCGTTCACGTTGTGGCTGCTGGCCTGCAAGCCCTGCACCGCTTCCAGCAGGCCGGGCACGCCGGGGCGGTTGAAGGCCGGGTTGGCGGCGGTCCGGGCGCGCTCGTTCAGGATGGCGTCGTTGTCTTTCAGAAACTGCGCCTCTTGGGCGTCTTTGAGCGGAATGAACACCATCGGGTCACCGCCCGAGGACACCATGCGCTGGGTCACACCGACCACCCGGTAGTCGTGGCGGCGCACGCGCAAACTCTCGCCGAGCTTGAAGCCGGTTTTGACATCGACCACCGCTTCATAGTGGTTGCGGGTGAGTTGGCGCCCGGCGACCAGGTAGCCGGGTTCACCGGGCTGGCCAGGCTCGATGCCCACCACCATCACCCGCACCTCGTCACCGCCCACTTTTTGCACCTGCTGCGTGAGGTAGGTGACATTGGCCGCGCGGCCCACACCGGGCATGCCCAACACGCTGCGCACCACGTCATCCTTGAGGCTGCTGGCCTCGGCATACGGGCCTTGGGTGTCTTTTTGCACCACCCACACATCAGCCCCGCTGTTGGTCAGCAGCGCCTGTGCGTCGTCGACCATGCCGCGGTAAATGCCGGCCATGGACAACGTCACCCCGATCAGCAGGCCCAGCCCCATGCCGGTCAGGGCAAATTTGCCCCAGCCGTGCAGGATGTCGCGCCCGGCCAGGCTGATCACGGCTTGGCTCCGGGCTTCACCAGCGCATCCACCACCTTGATGCGGCTGGTGGCTTGCAGCATTTTTTCGCTGTAAATCACCACCCGGTCGTCTTTGGCCAGGCCTTGCAGCACCTGCACCTGGCCGTCCAGGCTTTGAACGCCGAGTTGGACCGGCGCAAATTCAAGTTGATCGTCTGCCAGCCGCCAGACGCCGGTTTGCCCCTGCTGGCGCTGGATGGCAGCGTTGGGCAGCAGCAGCGCCGGTGCGGTGGCGGGCAGTTGCAGCGTGACTTCGGCCATTTCACCGACCGACACGTGGGCGGGCATCTGGGTGAAGGCGACTTGGGCAATGCGCTCCTCGGTCACCGGGTCGGCCAGCAGTTCCAGGCGCGCCACCTGGCCGGACAGCGGGGTGTGCGGCTGCGAGCGCAGCACGATGCTGCCCGCCAGCCCGGTGGCCAGTCCGGCAGAGCGGCCCTGGTCCACCCGCAATTTGACCCACAAACTGGTGGGGTCGATCAGCCGCAGCACCGGCTGCCCAGCCACCACGGTGCTGCCGGCTTCGGCATCCCGGCTGGTGACCACGCCACTGGCCGGGGCCAGCAGGCGCACATTGCCACGCTGCTGCGCCAGCGCAGCGCGCTCGGCTTGGAGGCGCGCCAGGTCTTGCCCGGCACCCGCCAGGTTGGCCTGGGCGGCCTGCAAGGCGGCGTCGGCTGAGGCTTGTTCCTGCAACTTGGCCTCCAAGGCGCCTGCGCTGATGAAGTTTTGCTGCGCCAAATCCTGGTTGCGCCGGGTGTTGGCCGCTGCCAGGGCGCGCCGGGCGCTGGCATCACGCACCTGCGCCTGGGCGCTGAGCTGGCTGCTGCCCGCACGCGCCAGACTGGCGTCCAGTGCGGCCAGGCGTTGGACCAGGTCCACCGGGTCCATCTCGGCCAGCAGCTGCCCGGCCTGCACCGCGTCCCCCACGTCCACCCGCACGCTCAGCACCCGCCCGGCCACGGTCGGGCCAATCAGCCAGCTGCGCCGGGCTTCGACCGTGCCAATGCCAAAAATGGCCGGGCTGAGGCGGCCTTCAACGGGCTGGCTGACGGTGACCTTGATGGGGGCCAGCGGCCCGGTGCGCAGCGACACATAAGCCACCGCGCCGCTCAGGGCCAACGCCCCGGCACCCATCACCACGCGGCGCAGCAAGCGTTGTCTGGAATTCATAGAGCAGCTTTCAAAGGGAGGCGGGCAAGGTCAACCAGGGCGCGTGTCCGGCTGGGCAGGCGCTGGACTGGCACAGAGGCCGCGCCGGTAAATGGCAAACACACCGGGCGCCAGTTGGTTCATGGCCGCCACGTCGCCCGACATCAGGGCCTGCATCACCAGCCCCTGCAATGAACCGATAAACAGCACACACGCCCCGGTCAAATCAGCCTCGGGCGCGATCAAACGCTGTTGTTGGGCCTGGGTGAGCAAACGCATCAGCAGGGTGCGGTACTGCTGCATCAGCGCGCGCACGCTGGCTTTCAGCGCCGTGTCTTGCGGCTGCTGCAACTCCTGAAAGATCACCCGGGGCACGCCCGGGTAAGCCACCACAAACGCCACATGGGTCATGAAAACCGCCTCCAGCGCACGCAGGGCGTTTCGCTCGGCGGGCTGGGTTGACTCGGCAAGCTCGGTCGAACAGCTTTCCAGCGGTGCGTCAGCAGCCAGCGCTGCCGCTTGCAACTGGCGCATGAGCTGCTCGGTGACGGACGCCATCACCGCCAGCCAGATAGCGTCTTTGCTGGCAAAGTGGCGAAACACCGCGCCCTGGGTGATGCCCACCGCATTGGCCAGGTCGGCGGTGGTGATCTCAGCCGGGCTGCGCTGCGCGGCCAAGTGCAGGGCGGCATCCACCAGATGGGCCTGGCGGACTTCGGTGCGCTGCCTGGACGGTTTGATGATGGCTAACATACGGTTTTAAGTAATTGAGTGATTACTTATTGTAGGCCGATGGTGACGCGGGATGTTTTTCCCGGCAAAGACCCTGATGGCACCAGCGGCATCTCAGGGCACGGCGTCATCTGCCAGGCCGTCATCGACACACACACCGGCAGGGCCGATGGGGTCACGTCAGAGGCTGGCAGCAGCAGGACCCGCCCATCCGCGGGCCCCAGCACTTGCGCCGCCGACAGCCGGTAAGTCGGCAGCACGCCCAGGCGGGCACGTGCGCGGCGAATGTCCAGGTTGATCACCTGAACCTGGCCGCCTGCTTCATCCCGGGCCCAGCGGGCGCGGCCCAGCACATGCGGGCTAGCACGGTCCAGCCAGAAGTCGTCCAGCGGCTGATCGAGCCGGGTGGCGCGAACGCCTAAAAAGCCGGGGCGCGGCAGCCCTTCTTTCAAGCGGTAGTCGTGCACCAGGCCGTCATAAATCACCTCAGCTTGCGGGTTGTAGGAAATCTCCCACAGCACCTCGGCACCGCCAAATACCACCACAAAGCTGCGACGCAGCGGGTGGTCTTGCAAGCGCACCGGGGTCAACACCTCGCTGGCGAGGATGGCAGCGCTGACATCAGGCCAGGGATAACGGCGCACCTGCATGCCCAGTGCGTCTTGCAGTAGCAGCGTGCGGGTGAACGGCTCGGCCGTCAAACGCCACAAGCCGTCCTGAGAGACGGCTTGTGTTTCAACAGGCTGCGCCCAAACGCTGCCACAGACGCCCAACGCGGCGAGCACCGCCACAAAAAGCGTGCGCTGCCGCATCTTGCGCCGGGCCCAGACTACAGTTTGAGGATGTAGTCCACCACAGTGGCCAGATCAGCGTCACTGATCTTGTCCGGGCCGTTGGGAATCATCGGGATCGGCCCGTAAACACCCTTGCCGCCCAGGCGCACTTTTTCGGTCAGCAGTGCCTTGGCGTCTTGCCCTTTGTATTTGGCAGCCACCACTTTGTAAGCGGGCCCGACCGATTTTTTCTCCAGCTGGTGGCAGGCCAGACAGCCGCTCTTGGTCAAGATTTCGTCCGGGGTGGCGGCCTGGGCGCTCAGCGATAGCGCCATGGTGGTGACCATGGCGGTCAATAACAATATGGTTTTCATGGGTGTCACCCGTCTTTGAATGTGGCGATGAAAGCCATGGCGGTCAGCGCCGCCATGGTGGTTTTGTGACGTGATCAATACACGTCGTGCTGGGTGTTGTGCACGTTGAAGTGGCCGGTGGGCGTGATCAGGCGCGGGTCTTTGATGACGGCCTTGAGGGTGAGCGTTTTGTCATCCACCACCACCATGGCGCTTTGCTTGTCCTTGGCCGACCAGACCGAGATCCACACTTCGTCACCCGCTTTGTTGAAGTCGGGCTGCAGTGCGCGCATGGCACCCCCGTCGGTGATGCCCGCCCACTTGGCAATCGGCAGCACGGTGAATCCCTTGTCCAGGTTCTTGATGTCAAACACCGCGATCGACTGCGACACCGCCGGGTCCGGGTTCAGCGCCGTGTCCACATACAAATGCTGTGACTTGGGATGGCTCTTGATGAACAGCGAGCCGCCACCCTGGCCGGCCAGGTCGGCCACCTTCTTGAAGGCAAACTGTTTGTGTTTGACCGGGTCGGTACCAATCAGCGAGATCGACTCATCCCCCAGGTGGCTGGTGGCCCAGACCGGACCAAAGGTCGGGTGGACGAAATTGGCACCCCGGCCCGGGTGCGGTGTTTTGCCCACATCCACAATCGCCGCGAGTTTGTTCAGCTTGGCGTCAATCACCGTGATCTTGTTGCTGTTGTTGGCCGCCACCATGAAATAGCGCTTGCTGGCATCCCAACCGCCGTCGTGCAGGTAACGCGCCGAGCCGATTTCGGTGGTTTTCAGCGCATTGATGTCAGAGTAGTCCACCAGCATGGTTTTGCCGGTTTCCTTGACGTTGACCAAAAACTCCGGCTTGTACTCGGACGAGACGATGGACGCCACGCGCGGTTCGGGGTGGTATTCCTGGGTGTCGACCGTCATGCCGCGGGTGCTGACGATTTTGAGCGGCTCCAGCGTGTCGCCCTTCATGATCACGTACTGCGGCGGCCAGTAGTCACCGGCAATGACGAATTTATCTTCATAACCCTTGAACTTGGAGCTCTCCACCGAGCGCGCCTCCAGGCCCACGCGAATTTCGGCCACCGTGTCCGGCTTTTCCATCCACAGGTCAATCATGTTGACCTTGGCATCCCGCCCGATGACAAACAGGTAGCGCCCGGACGCCGAAATACGCGAAATGTGCACCGCGTAGCCGGTTTTCAGGATGCTGATGATTTGTTTGGTGTCGCCATCAATCAGCGCCACCTCACCCGCATCGCGCAGCGTGGTGGAAAAAATGTTGCTGATGTTCAGCGAGTTCATCTTCTTCTTGGGCCGGTCTTCCGGCTTGATCAGCACCTTCCAGGTGCCTTTCATGTCGGCCATGCCCCACTCGGGTGGCTGGGGCGGGTCTTGCTGGACGTAGCGCGCCATCAAGTCCACCTGCGCCTCGGTCAGGTCACCGGAGGTGCCCCAGTTGGGCATCCCGGCGGGCGAGCCGTAGTTGATGAAGGTTTTCAGGTACTCGGAGCCTTTGGCAATGGTGATGTCCGGCGTCAAGGGTTTGCCGGTGGCGCCTTTGCGCAACACACCGTGGCAACCGGCGCAACGCTGAAAGTAAATGTCGCGGGCCTCATCAAACTCGGCACGGGTCATTTTGGGCGCGTTGGGGTGGGTGCTTTGCACCATGGGCACGCTGGCCAAGGGCGACGGCGCGGCCTGGTAATTGGCCTCACCCGGGGTGACGCCCTTTTTCTCCTGGGCAAAAGCCACCAGGGACAGGGTGGTCAGCACCACTGCAGCGACTTGCGTCAAGCGTCGATTGTTCATGTTGTTTTCTCCAGAATAGGCACAGCCAAATGCAAGGAGGGTGACCTCTTGACTCGCCGAAGGCTGCAGCTACGGGAGGCGAGTAGCGGCATTGTTGATCTGGGGTTGGGGCGCGTCCTTGAAGCAGATTAAGAGAACGCGAGCGCGATGGCCCGCATGGGGGGTCCGCGCAACCCGGCACGACGCCAGCATGGGCAGGCCCCATCTGCAGGGCTGGCGATGGTCGCTGTGGCGCGACGGCCCCTGGGGCGATTCAGGGTGGGGCGACAGGTAGACCGTGTTACCTGTCAGCCCCTGTGGGCGATATCGCCCGCAAAAAGCGCGAGGGCGCCAGCCACCCGGGTGGCTGGCGCCCTCGCATTGACGACATCAATCCGCCTGTTTGCGCAAAAACGCCGGGATCTCGAAGTCATCCATGCCGCCGCTGGACAGCGCATCAACCTTGGCCGCTGCGGTGGTGCGGTCGCGGGTGCGCCAGACGCTGGGGGTGGCCATGGCGCCGTAGTCGGGCTGGCTGCGGCCCAACGGGGCGCTGGTCATCAAACCGGTGACCTGGCCGGCATGGGCTTGGGTGTCCAGCGTGGGCACGTTGAACGGCACGTCATGGGTGCCGGTGCGCAGCTGCACCTGCGGTTGCGGCGGGGCCACCACCAGCTTGGGGCGCGCACCCTGGCGGCTCAAGCCCGTGGCCACCACGGTGACGCGAATCTGGTCACCCAGGTTGTCGTCATACGCGGTGCCGTAGATCACATGCGCGTCAGGCGAGGCATAAGCGCGGATGGTGTTCATGGCCAGCTTGGACTCGGACAGCTTCAGCGAGCCCTTGGCGGCAGAAATCAGCACCAGCACACCCTTGGCGCCCGAGAGGTCAATGCCTTCGAGCAGCGGGCAAGCCACCGCGTGTTCGGCGGCGATGCGGGCGCGGTCGGGGCCGGCGGCCAGCGCGGTGCCCATCATGGCCTTGCCGGGCTCGCCCATCACGGTGCGCACGTCTTCAAAGTCAACGTTCACATGGCCGGGCACGTTGATGATTTCGGCAATGCCGCCCACGGCGTTTTTCAGCACGTCATTGGCATGGGCAAAGGCTTCGTCCTGGGTGGCGTCTTCACCGACCACTTCGAGCAGCTTCTCGTTGAGCACCACAATCAACGAATCGACGTTGGCTTCGAGCTCGGCCATGCCGTTGTCGGCGTTGGCCATGCGGCGCGGGCCTTCAAACTCGAACGGCTTGGTGACCACCCCCACGGTGAGGATGCCCATCTCGCGCGCCACGCGGGCAATCACCGGCGCAGCACCGGTGCCGGTGCCGCCGCCCATGCCGGCGGTGATGAACAGCATGTTGGCACCACTGATGGCTTCGCGGATGTGTTCGATGGCCGACTCAGCCGCATCACGCGCCTTGTCGGGCTTGCTGCCCGCGCCCAGGCCGGTGGTGCCGAGCTGGATGACGCGGTGCGCGTCGCTGGTGGACAGGGCTTGCGCGTCGGTGTTGGCGCAGATGAATTCCACACCTTGCACGGCGCTGGCGATCATGTGGGCCACGGCGTTGCCGCCGCCGCCGCCGACACCAATCACTTTGATCTGGGTGCCCTGGTTGAAGGCTTCTTCGTCGATGAGTTCAATGGTCATGGTGTGCTCCTTGGGGGTTCAATGGGTAAAAAATCAGGGTTAAAAAAGATTCGGGACAAAGGGGGCGGCGGTGGCGGGTCAAAACATCGCCATCGGCCCGGTGGACTGGCGGATTGGGCCCCCACGCTTGCCGCTTCGCGTGCTGCGCTGCCCCCCGAGGGGGCCTTCGCGCCTTGGGGCGGCCCGGCGGCGCGCATGTCGATGCTCTGTTGGTTCATGTCAGAAGTTCCCCACAAACCAGTCCTTGATGCCGCTGAAAGCGGTTTTCATGGAGCCGTTTTTCTGCGCCACCTTGAAACCGCGCATGCGGGCCAACCTGGCTTCTTCGAGCAGGCCCATCACGGTGGCGGCGCGCGGCTGGGCCACCATGTCGGACAGGGCGCCGGTGTATTTGGGGATGCCGCGGCGCACCGGTTTCAGAAAGATGTCTTCGCCCAGCTCGACCATGCCGGGCATGACACAGCTGCCGCCGGTCAACACAATGCCGCTGGACAACATTTCTTCAAAGCCGGACTCGCGCATCACCTGGTGCACCAGGCTGAAAATTTCTTCAACACGTGGCTCGATCACCCCGGCCAGGGCTTGGCGACTCAGCATGCGCGGGCCGCGGTCACCCAGGCCAGGCACTTCAACTTGCGCTTCGGGGTCGGCCAGCAGTTGCTTGGCCCAGCCGTTTTCGACCTTGATCTCTTCGGCGTCCTTGGTGGGCGTGCGCAGCGCCATGGCGATGTCGCTGGTGATCAAATCTCCGGCAATCGGGATCACGGCGGTGTGGCGAATGGCGCCACCGGTGAAGATGGCCAGGTCAGTGGTGCCTGCGCCAATATCCACCAGCGCCACGCCCAGCTCCCGCTCGTCTTCGGTCAGCACCGACTGGCTGCTGGCCAGGGGGTTGAGCATCAGCTGCTCCACCTCCAGGCCACAGCGGCGCACACATTTGATGATGTTCTCGGCAGCGCTCTGGGCACCGGTGACGATGTGCACCTTGGCCTCCAGGCGGATGCCGCTCATGCCGATCGGCTCTTTCACGTCTTGCCCGTCGATGATGAACTCTTGCGGCTCCACCAGCAGCAGGCGCTGGTCGGTGCTGATGTTGATGGCCTTGGCGGTTTCCACCACGCGGGCCACATCGGCGGCGCTCACCTCGCGGTCCTTGATGGCGACCATGCCGTGCGAATTGATGCCGCGGATGTGGCTGCCGGTGATGCCGGTGTAGACCCGCGTGATCTTGCAGTCGGCCATCAGCTCGGCCTCTTTCAGCGCCTGCTGGATGCTTTGCACGGTGGCGTCAATGTTCACCACCACACCGCGCTTCAAACCGTTGCTGGGCGCCACGCCCAGGCCGGCCAGCTTGAGCTCGCCGCCGGGCATGACCTCGGCCACCACCACCATCACCTTGGCGGTGCCGATGTCCAGACCGACGATCAAATCTTTGTACTCTTTTGCCATGATGTCACCTGTTGTCCTGCATTACTGTTTCTTGATGTCTGGGGTGTCGAGCGTGGTCACACCGTCGAGCCGAATCGCATAACCGTCGCGGTGCCGCAAGTCCACCGAGGCCAGTTGCTCTGGCGTGCGCTGGTAGCGCGCGGTGACCTGGGTGGCGGTCTGGACAAAGCGCTCCAGCCGCGCCAGCAACTCCGGCGCGCCGCCACTGCCCAGCGCGACCTTTGTTCCGGTGTTGAGTTGGGCCTGCCAGCCGCCGCGCGGCGACAGTTCCAGGGCCTCCACACTCAGGTCCAGCGGGTCCAGGGTGGGTTGCAGCGTCTGGTACATGGCCAGCACCGTGGCCGACTGGCCTACCGGGCCGCTCAGGCGCGGCAGGTTGTCGTGGTCCAGCTCACCCGCGTTGGCCTCGAACACCTCGCCAAAACTGTTGACCATGCTGGAGCTGCCCTCTTCACCCCAGAACGCCACCGCCTGATGTTCCTGCAAGTGCACCTTCAGCCGGTTGGGAAACTCGCGCCGCACCACGGCCTGGCGCACCCACGGCATGGTCTCGAACACCTCGCGCGCCGCCGTCACGTTCAGCGTGAAAAACGTGCCCTGCAGACGCGGCATCACATTGGCGCGCAGCGTGATGGCGTTGTAGTGTTTGACATCACCGGTCACGCTCACCCCCTGGATGGCAAACGCCGGCGAGCGCGCGCCCCAGCCCAGCCCGGCGCCCAGCAGCAACAGACCCGCCGCAGCAAACAGCAGCGTGGCCAGCCCGTTCATCAGGCGGACATCCAGCGGCAGGGGCGCGGCAGGTTTCATGCGGCGGCGTAATCCAGGGTGGCGGCTTGCAGGATCTGCAGGCACAACTCGGCGTAACCGATGCCTGCGGCCTTGGCCGACATGGGCACCAGCGAGTGGCTGGTCATGCCCGGGCTGGTGTTGATTTCCAGCAGGTACGGCTGGCGGGTGGTCGCGTCGATCATCACGTCGGCCCGCGCCCAGCCGCGGCATTGCAGGCTTCGGAATGCTTTGAGCACCAGTGCCTGGATCGCGGCTTCTTCGCCCTCGGGCAGGCCGCAGGGCACCAGGTACTGGGTGGTGTCGGTGAAGTATTTGTTCTGGTAGTCGTAGTTGCCATCAGGCGCCACGATGCGGATCACCGGCAACGCCCGCGCCTGCGCGCCGCTGCCCAGCACGGGAACAGTGACCTCGTCACCCTGGATGAATTGCTCGCACAACACTTCATCGTCCAGGCCCGCAGCCAGCGCGTAGGCGGCTGCGCATTGGTCAGCCGAGGTGACTTTGGTCAGGCCCAGCGTGGAGCCTTCACGGGCGGGTTTGACGATCATCGGCTGACCGGGTCGGGCCAGCTCGGCATAGGCGGCGAGCGTCTCCTGGGCGCTGGTGACGTTGCGCCAGGCGGGCGTGGGCAAGCCATCCGCCCGCCACAGACGTTTGGTCATGATCTTGTCGATGGCGATGCTCGACGCCATCACGCCCGGGCCGGTGTACGGGATGCCGAGCAATTCGAGTGCCCCCTGCACCGTGCCGTCTTCGCCAAAGCGGCCATGCAGGGCGATGAAGCAGCGGGTGAAGCCGTCTTTTTTCAGCTCGCTCAGCTCACGCTGGCTGGGGTCAAAGGCGTGCGCGTTGACGCCCAGCGACTGCAGCGCCTGCAACACGCCGTTACCCGACATCAGCGACACCTCGCGCTCGCCTGACTGGCCGCCCAGCAGCACGGCCACCTTCTCGGAATGGATATCAAATTGGTCCATAACCCTTATTTCTCCTGAGTGAGTAACTCTTTTTTGGAGAGCAGTTCAACCACCTTGGCGCTGACCGCGCCAATCGAGCCTGCGCCCATGCACAGCACCACATCGCCACCGCGCGCGTTGTCCACAATGGTTTGCGGCAGGTCGGCCACGGCATCCACAAACACCGGCTCGATCTTGCCGGCCACGCGCAGCGCACGCGCCAGGCTGCGGCCGTCTGCCGCCACGATGGGCGCCTCACCAGCGGCGTAGACCTCGGTCAGCAGCACGGCGTCGGCCTGGGCGATGACCTTGACAAAATCGTCAAAACAATCGCGGGTGCGGCTGTAGCGGTGCGGCTGGAAGGCCAGCAGCAGGCGCCGCCCGGGAAAGGCGCCGCGCGCCGCGGCCAGCGTGGCGGCCATCTCGATCGGATGGTGGCCGTAGTCGTCGACCAGGGTGAACGTGCCCCCGTCTGCGGCGGGCATCTCGCCATAACGCTGAAAGCGCCGACCCACACCTTTGAAATTGGCCAGCGCACGCAGCACCGCGTCGTCGGGCAGGCTCAGCTCCACCGCCACGGCAATGGCGGACAAGGCGTTGAGCACGTTGTGCCGACCCGGCAGGTTCAGCACCACCTCCAGGTCGGGCAGCACCATGCCGTTGCGCCGCTGCACGGTGAACAACATCTGCCCGTCCACCGCGCGCACATCCACCGCACGCACTTCGGCGCCTTCGTCAAAGCCGTAGCTGGTGACCGGGCAGGTCACTTGCGGCACGATAGCGCGTACCGCCGCGTCGTCGGTGCACAAAATGGCGGTGCCATAAAACGGCATGCGGTGCAGGAAGTCAACAAAGGCCTTTTTCAAGTTCTCGAAGTTGTGGCCATAGGTTTCCATGTGGTCGGCGTCGATGTTGGTCACCACCGCCATCACGGGCAGCAGGTTCAAGAACGACGCATCCGACTCATCGGCCTCCACCACGATGTGGTCGCCCTGGCCCAGCCGCGCGTTGGCACCGGCACTGTTCAAGCGCCCGCCAATCACAAAGGTCGGGTCCAGCCCGGCCTCGGCCAGCACGCTGGCAACCAGGCTGGTGGTGGTGGTCTTGCCGTGGGTGCCGGCGATGGCGATGCCCTTTTTCAGCCGCATGAGTTCGGCCAGCATCAACGCGCGGGGCACCACCGGGATGCGGCTGTGCCGGGCGGCTTGCACCTCGGGGTTGTCGGCCTGCACGGCGGTGGATGTGACCACCGCATCGGCGCCGTCGACATGGCTGGCGGCGTGGCCGACAAACGTCTGGATGCCCAGGCTGGCCAGGCGCTGCAGCGTGGCGCTGTCAGACTGGTCGGAGCCGGAGATGGTGTAACCCAGGTTGAACAAAATTTCGGCAATGCCGGACATGCCAACGCCGCCGATACCGACAAAGTGAATGTGTTGAATGGCGTGTTTCATCTAGCGAGTTCCTCACACGTGGCCACCATCTGCTGGGTGGCATCGAGTTTTTGCATTTTTTTGGCCGCTAGCCCTTTAGACATGAGGGTAGAGCGCTCCATTTTTTGAATCATGTCTGCGAGCGCTTGGGCGCTCAAGTCGCGCTGCTGCACCAGCCAGCCGGCGCCCTGGTCGACCAGAAACCGCGCGTTGTGCGTCTGGTGGTCGTCCACGGCCGCAGGGAACGGCACAAACAGCGCGGCGGCACCCACCGCGGCGATTTCGGTCACCGTGCTGGCGCCAGCGCGGCAGATGATCAGGTCGGCATCGGCATAGGCTTGGGCCGTGTTGTCGATGAAGGGCGTCAGGTCAGCCGCCACACCGGCTTGGGCGTAGTTGGCGCGCAAGGCATCAATCTGCTTGGCGCCGCTTTGATGCACCACATGGGGGCGCTGCCCGGCGGGGAGGAGCGCCAGCGCTTGCGGCACGATCTCGTTGAGCGCCTTGGCGCCCAGACTGCCGCCCACCACCAGCAGCTTGAGCGGCCCGCTGCGCCCGGCAAAGCGCTCGGCCGGTGTCGGCAGGTTCAGAAACGCCGCGCGCAGCGGGTTGCCGACCCATTGGCCGCCCTTGACCGCATTCGGAAACGCCGTGAAGACCCGGACCGCCACCCCGGCCAGCACCTTGTTGGCCAGCCCGGCCACCGAGTTTTGTTCATGCAGCACCAGCGGCTTGCCCAGCAGCACCGCCATCAGCCCTGCCGGGAAGGTGATGTAGCCGCCCAGGCCCACCACCACATCGGGCTTGACACGACGCAGCACCTGAAGGCTTTGCCAGAAGGCTTTGAGCAGACGCAGCGGCAACAGCGCGAGGGTGCGCAGGCCCTTGCCACGCAAGCCACCAAAGTCGATGCTCTCAAAGACAAAACCTTGTGGCGGCACCAACTGGCTTTCCATGCTGGGCTGGCCCGGCTGGCCACGACCGCCGAGCCAGTGCACGCGCCAACCTTGTTCGCGCAACGCCTGCGCCACCGCCAACCCCGGGAAGATGTGCCCACCGGTGCCGCCAGCCATGATCAGGGCGCACTTGGTCATACACGGCCTCCGTGCATCAGCGTGCGGTTCTCTTGGTCAATCCGCAACACCACGGCAATGGCCGCCAGGTTGATCAGGATGGCCGAGCCGCCGTAACTCATCAGCGGCAAGGTCAGGCCCTTGGTGGGCAAGGCGCCGAGGTTCACGCCCATGTTGATGAAGGCCTGAAAGCCAACCCACACCGCCACCCCCTGCGCCACCAGCCCGGCAAAGACACGCTCCAGCGCAATCGCCTGGCGGCCGATGTACATCATGCGGCGCACCATCCACAAAAACAGGCCAATCACAAGGATCACCCCGACCAGACCAAACTCTTCACCCAGCACCGCCAGCAAGAAGTCGGTATGTGCCTCCGGCAGCCAGTTGAGTTTTTCCACGCTGCCACCCAGGCCCACACCAAAAATCTCACCCCGCCCGATGGCAATCAGCGAGTGGGTGAGCTGGTAACCCTTGGCCAGGGCGTTGGTCTCGCTCCAGGGGTCCAGGTAGGCAAAAATGCGCTCGCGGCGGAACTCGCTGGTGGCGATCATGGTGCCAAAGGCCACCAGCAGCACCGCCACGATCAGGAAAAACATGCGGGCATTCACCCCGCCCAGAAACAAAATGCCCATGGCAATGACCGCAATCACCATGAACGCACCCATGTCGGGCTCGGCCAGCAGCAGCACCCCCACCACCGCCACCGCCACGCCCATCGGCAGCACCGCACGCAAGAAGCGCTCTTTCACGTCCATCTTGCGCACCATGTAGTTGGCGGCGTAAAGCAACACGGTGAACTTGACCAATTCAGAGGGCTGAAAACTCACCGGCCCGACGCTGATCCAGCGCCGCGCGCCATACACCTTTTTGCCAATACCGGGCACCAGCACCAGCACCAGCAGCACCAACGACGCCACAAACAGCCACGGTGCGACCTTTTCCCAGGTGGACAGCGGCACCTGGTAGGCCAACAAGGCCCCGACGCTGGCGATGCCTAGCCACATCGTGTGCCGCACCAGGAAATAGGTCGGCGTGTACTGGGCAAAACGCGGGTTTTCCGGCAGGGCGATGGAGGCCGAATAAACCATCACCAGCCCCCACAACAGCAGCGTCACGGTGACCCAGAACAGCGGCTGGTCAAACCCCTGCGCGCGCAGCGGTGAGGCGCCCGTCGAAGCCAGGTGGGTCGCACCCAGGCGCACCGGCAACACGTCCCCCCCCGGCGTGGCCAGCAGGCCACCACCGGCCCACTGCCGCAGGCGTTGCAGGAACGGGATGCGCTCGCCGCTCACGCCGGCCCCTCCAGCACCACACCGGCGTCCAGCGCCAGGTCGGTCACGGCCTGCACAAACATTTTTGCGCGGTGCTCGTAGTTGTCAAACATGTCAAAACTGGCGCAGGCGGGAGACATCAGCACCGCGTCACCCGCTTGCGCCTGCGCGCTGGCCTGGACCACGGCGTCAGGCATGGACGTGGCGTAGAGCAAGGGCACGCCGGTCTCAGCCAGCGCGGCGCGGATCAGCGGTGCGTCGCGGCCGATCAGCACCACGGCGCGCACATACCGGCACACCGGCTCAGCCAACGGGGAGAAGTCCTGACCCTTGCCCTCGCCACCCAAAATCACCACCACCTTGCGGTCCGCGCCCAGGCCCATCAGCGCGGCCACGGTCGCGCCCACATTGGTGCCTTTGCTGTCGTCGAAATACTCCACCGCGTTCAGCGTGCCAATCGGCTGTACCCGGTGCGGCTCACCGGTGTATTCGCGCAAACCGTACAACATCGGGGCCAGGGCGCAACCCGCGGCGCTGGCCAGCGCCAAGCTTGAGAGGGCGTTGATGGCGTTGTGCCGGCCCCGGATGCGCAACGCGTCGACGGGCATCAGGCGCTGGACGTAAAGATCTTCAGCCGCTTCGTTGCGCTTGCGTTTGGTCTCATCCGCGTCCAGCGCGCGCACCAGCCAGGTCATGCCATTGACCGTCTCAATGCCAAAGTCGCCCGGGCGCTGCGGCATGTCGCCACCAAACAGGATGCAATGGCGTGGCTGCGGCTTTTGGCCTTTGACTTTGGTCACTGGCGGCAACATCCGCATGACTTCGGCATCTTCGCGGTTGAGCACCATCAGACCACTCTGGCCAAAGACGTGGCGCTTGGCCAAAAAGTAGGCGGCCATGTCGCCATGCCAGTCCAGGTGGTCCTGGCTGATGTTGAGCACGGCGCCCGCCGTGGGCTCGAAGCTGGTTTCACCGTCGAGCTGGAAGCTCGACAACTCCAGCACCCAGACATCGGGCAGATCGTTGGCGTCCAGGTGTTGGGCCAGGGTGTCGAGCAAGGTGGGGCCGATGTTGCCCGCCACCGCCACCGTTTTGCCCGCGCGCGCCACCAGTTGCCCGGTGAGCGAGGTCACGGTGGTTTTGCCGTTGGTACCGGTGATGGCCAGCACCGCGGGGGCGTAGCCACGCTGGGCTTTCAGGTGCGCCAGCGCTTGCGCATACAAACCCAATTCGCCGGCAGCCCACAGCCCCATGGCTTGCGCTGCGTCCCACACGGGCGCCACGTCCGCCGGACTCAGGCCCGGGCTCTTGAACACCGCGCGCACATCACGACCCACGACCAACGCCGCGTCGAACGCACCACCCACAAAACGTGCGCTAGGCACCGCCGTCTGCAAGGTACCCAGTTGTGGCGGCGCGCTGCGTGTATCGGCCACGGTGACCCGGGCGCCACAACGCGCGCACCAACGTGCCATCGCCAGGCCGGAGGCGCCCAGACCGAGGATCAGCACGTGTTGGTCTTGCAGGTAGGCCATGCCGTCGCCGGGCTGCGCCAAAACGGCATCACCGCCCTCGGGCGGCGGTGTGGTCAATGGCACGGGAAGCGTGGGAGTCGTCATTTTTTCAACGCAGCTTCAGAGTGGTCAGGCCCACCAGGCACAGCAGCATGGTGATGATCCAGAAGCGCACCACCACTTGCGTTTCTTTCCAGCCGGATTTTTCGAAATGGTGGTGCAGCGGCGCCATCTTCAGCAGGCGCTTGCCGCTGCCAAAACGTTTCTTGGTGTATTTGAAGTAGGTCACCTGCATCATCACCGAGATGGCTTCGGCCACAAAAATGCCGCCCATGATGGCCAGCACAATCTCTTGCCGCACGATGACGGCGATGGTGCCCAGCGCGGCGCCGAGCGCCAGTGCCCCCACGTCGCCCATGAACACCTGCGCCGGGTGCGTGTTGAACCACAAAAACGCCAGCCCGGCACCACTCATGGCGGCGCAAAAAATCATCAACTCACCCGCGCCGGGGATGTGCGGCAAAAACAGGTAGCGGGCAAACACCGCGTTGCCGGTCACGTAGGCAAAAATGCCCAGACAGGCCCCCACCATCACCACCGGCATGATGGCCAGACCGTCCAGCCCGTCGGTCAGGTTCACCGCGTTGCTGGACCCCACAATCACCAGATAGGTCAGGATGACGAAGCCCAGCACCCCCAGCGGGTAGCTGATTTCCTTGAAAAACGGCACCATCAGACCGGCCTTGGGCGGCAGATTCAAATCGAAGCCGGACTGCACCCAGCTGAAAAACAGTTCCAGCACCCGGGCGTTGGAGTTTTCGGAAATCGAGAACACCAGGTACAGCGCCGCCACCAGGCCGATCAGCGATTGCCACAGGTATTTCTCTTTGGACGGCATGCCCTCGGGGTCTTTGTTGACCACCTTGCGCCAGTCATCCGCCCAGCCAATCGCGCCAAAACCCAGCGTCACCAGCAGCACGATCCACACAAAGCGGTTGCTCCAGTCAAACCACAGCAGGGTCGACAGGGCAATGCTCAGCAAAATCAACACCCCACCCATGGTCGGCGTGCCGCTTTTGACGTGGTGCGACTCCATGCCGTAACCGCGAATGGGCTGGCCAATTTTGAGCGACGTCAGACGGCGGATCACCCACGGACCCGCGGCAATGCCCATCAGCAGCGCGGTCATGGCGGCCATCACGGCGCGGAAGGTCTGGTACTGGAACACGCGCAAAAAGCCCAGATCGGGCGACAGCGTTTGCAGCCATTGGGCCAGCCAGATCAGCATGTGGCCTCCTGCCTGGCTTGCGCGGCGACGATGGCGTCCACCACCCGCTCCATTTTCATGAAACGCGAGCCCTTGACCAGCAGACTGGCCACACCGGGCAATTCAGCCAGCACGGCCTGTTGTAAATCAGCCATCTCGGCACACACCTTCACATTGTCAAATGTCATCGCTGCCCGCGCGGATTCCACGCCAGTCACAAACACGTGTTCGATCCGTTGCGCTTGCGCCTGGGCCAACGCCTCGGCGTGGAATTGCGGGCCCTGGTCGCCCACCTCGCCCATGTCGCCCAGCACCAGCAGGCGCGGCCCCGGCAGCGCGGCCAGCACATCGATGGCAGCACGCACCGAGTCCGGGTTGGCGTTGTAGGTGTCGTCCACCACGGTGAGGCTGCGCCCCGCCAGCATGACCTGCAGCGCCCGGCTGCGACCTTTGACCGGCTCAAACGCGCGCAACCCGGCGGTGATGGCCGCGGGTGCCACACCGGCCGCCAGCGCACAGGCCACAGCCGCCAACGAATTTTTGACGTTGTGCGCGCCCGCAATGTGCAGGCTGTAGCGCAACTCGCCAGCGGGCGTGGCGGTGCGCACCTGCCAGGCCGCGTCTTGCCAATCGGCCTGCAGTGCGTACACCTCGGCATCCGCCCGAGCCGTCTCGGCAAAACGCAGCACCCGGCGCGGGCCTGCCAGCTCAGTCCAGACCGCGCTGTAGTCATCGTCTGCCGGGAACACCGCCACACCGTCAGCCGGCAAGGCGCTGATCACGGCACCGTTTTCCTCGGCCACCGCCTGCACCGTCTGCATGAATTCGAGGTGCTCGCGCTGGGCGTTGTTGACCAGCGCCACCGTGGGCTGGGCAACCGCCGCCAGCGTGACAATTTCACCGGGATGGTTCATGCCCAGTTCCACCACCGCCAAGCGGTGCGCAGCGTTCAGGCGCAGCACCGTCAGGGGCACACCAATGTCATTGTTCAGGTTGCCTTGCGTGGCCAGCGCCGCATCACCCTGCGCGGCACGCAGGATGGCCGCGATCATCTGCGTCACCGTGGTTTTGCCGTTGCTGCCAGTCACGGCGATCAGCGGCAGGGTGAACTGTGCGCGGTAATGGGTGGCCAGCTGCGCCAGCGCCAGCCGGGCATCGGGCACCACCAGACCGGGCAAACCGGCTTGCGCCAGCTGCGCGGCCGCGTTGTCGCCCTGGCCAATGGCGGCCACGGCGCCTTGGGTTTTGGCATCCGCCAGGAAGGCATTGGCGTCAAAACGCTCACCGCGCAGCGCGACAAACAGGTCGCCTGGCTGCAGGGTGCGGGTGTCGGTGTGCACACGGCTTATCGCCAGTTCGGACAGGCCATCGAACCCGACCGATTGCGCGGGCGCCAGCCAGTGGGCGACTTGCTGGAGGGTCATGCGAGGACTCATACTGCGGCTCCGCTGGCGGTGCGCCGGGCCAGCGCCTGCCTGACTTGCGCCATGTCCGAAAACGGCAAACGTTGACCAGCGATCTCCTGGTAATCCTCATGGCCCTTGCCTGCCACCAGCACCACATCGGCCGCAGCGGCTTGCGCCACCACTTGGGCGATGGCTGCGGCACGGTCAGGCTCCACCATCACCTGGGGCACGCCGGTCATGCCCAGCAGGATCTGGCTGATGATGGCGTCCGGTGCCTCGCTGCGCGGGTTGTCGCTGGTCACCATCTGGCGTTGGGCGTGCCCGGTGGCCATGGCGCCCATCAGCGGCCGCTTGCTGGTGTCGCGGTCGCCGCCGCAGCCAAACACACACCAGAGCTGGCCACCGCGCTGGGCGGCCACAGGCTGCAACGCGTCCAGCGCCTTGGCCAGCGCATCCGGGGTGTGGGCGTAATCCACCGCCACCAGCGGTTGACCCGGCACATGGACACATTCCATGCGCCCCGGCACCGGCGTCAGGGCCGAACACGCATCCGCAGCGTCCTGCAGCGGCACGCCCAACGTGCGCATCGCGGCGATCACCCCCAGCAGATTGGACACGTTGTAGTCACCCAGCAGCTGGGTGGTCAGTGGTACGGACTGGGCGCCCTCCACCACCTGGAAACAGGCGCCGCCCTGGCTGTAATCGACCGACTGCGCCTGCAGCCGCGCCCGGTTGTCGGCGCCCGCTTGCATCGACACCGTCCAGACATCCAGCGCCTCTTGCGGGGCGCGCCCCGTCAGGGTTTGCGCCAGTTCCAGACCGTACGGGTCATCCACGTTGATGACCGCAGCGCGCAACCCCGGCCAGGCAAACAGCCGGGTCTTGGCTTGCCAATAGGCTTGCATGCTGCCGTGGTAGTCCAGATGATCTTGCGTCAGGTTGGTCAAGACGGCGGTGTGGATCTGCGTGCCGTCGAGCCGGTGTTCCTCGATACCAATGGAGGAAGCCTCCATTGCGCAGTTGTGGACACCTCGCGCCACAAACCCGGCCAACCCGGCCTGCAAGGCCACCGGGTCGGGCGTGGTCAGGCCGGTGCTCACCACCTCAGGCGGTATGCCAATGCCCAAGGTGCCCACCACGCCGCACGGCATGGGCGCCGGGTGCTTCAGGTTGGACAGTGCCTGCGCCAGCCACCAGGCGGTGGAGGTTTTGCCGTTGGTGCCGGTCACGGCCAGCAGACGCAGCGCCTGGCTGGGTTGGCCAAAGTAGTGGCTCGCCACCGGCCCGCTGGCGGCTTTCAAGCCCGCATAGGTGGCCACACGCGGGTCGTCAAAACCAAACGCTTCCACACCGTCCTGCTCCACCAGGCAGGCGGCAGCACCAGCGGCCAGGGCCGCCGCCACGTGGGCACGGGCGTCCACCGCGGCGCCCGGCCAGGCCAGAAAGCCGTCACCCGGCTGCAGCCTGCGGCTGTCGGTGCGCAGGGTGCCGGTGACCTGGGCCTGCAGCCAGTGGGCGGCTTCCAGCGGGGTATGCAGTTGCAGCATCAGAACGACTCCTCGACCAACTCGGTCACCACCTGGGGCACCACCGTCATGTCCGGGGCAATGCCCAGCACCCGCAGCGTTTGCTGCACGGTTTGGCTGAAAACGGGGGCGGCTGTCACGCCACCAAAATATTTGCCGTTGCTGGGCTCGTCGATCATCACCGCCACCGCAATGCGCGGCGCGTCGATGGGTGCCAACCCGGCAAAAACGCCGCGGTACTTTTTGGAGGCATAACCTTTGCCTTCCTGCTTGTGGGCGGTGCCGGTTTTGCCACCCACTGAATACCCCATGGTCTGCGCCATGGTCGCGGTGCCGCCAGGGAGGGTGACCAGGTGCAGCATGTGGCGCACATCGCGAGCCACTTTGGCCTTGAAGACGGGTTGGCCGACCGGCGGCTCGGTGACTTTGAGCATGGACAGCGGCACCAGATCACCGTCACGGCCAAATACGGTGTAGGCATGGGCCAGCTGCATCAGGCTCACCGACAGGCCGTAGCCGTAGCTCATGGTGGCCTGCTCGATCGGCCGCCAGGCCTTGTAGGGCCGCAGCCGCCCACTCACCGCGCCGGGGAACGGCACCTGCGGCTTCTGGCCAAAACCGACGCTGCTGTACATCTCCCACATCGCGCGCGCGGGCATCTGCATGGCGACCTTCACCGTGCCCACGTTGCTGGACTTCTGGATCACCTCGGTCACGCTGAGCGTGCTGTAGGTGTGCGAGTCTGAAATGGTCGAATTGCCGATGGTCATGCGCCCCGGTGCGGTTTGAATGGGGGTCTGTGGTGTGACCCGCCCGCTGTCCATGGCCAGCCCGATGATGAAGGGCTTCATGGTGGAGCCGGGCTCAAAACTGTCGGTCAAGGCCCGGTTGCGCAACTGTTCACCACTGAGGTTTTGCCGTTTGTCGGGCACATAGCTGGGGTAGTTGGCCAGTGCCAGCACCTCGCCAGTGAGCACGTCGAGCACCACCACGCTGCCGGCCTTGGCCTTGTGTTGCAACACCGCCTCTTTGACGGTCTGGTAGGCAAAAAACTGCACCTTGCTGTCGATGCTGAGCTGCAGGTCGCGCCCGTCCACCGGCGCAATCTCATCACCCACCGCTTCCACCACGCGGCCCATGCGGTCCTTGATGACGCGGCGCGAGCCGTTGCGCCCGCCCAGATCGGTGTTGAAGGTCAGCTCCATCCCCTCCTGGCCTTTGTCCTCCACATTGGTGAAGCCCACCACATGGGCCACCGCCTCACCCTCGGGGTACTGGCGCTTGTATTCCTTGCGCTGGTAAACCCCCTTGATCTTCAGCGCCTCAATCTGTTTGCCGACCGACTCGTCCACCTGGCGTTTGAGCCAGACAAAGGTCTTGTCCTCGTCCTGCAGCTTCTTGTTCAGCTCGGGCAGCGACATGCCCAGCAGCTTGGCCAGTTTTTGGAGTTGCTCCGGGTTGCGGTCCACATCTTCGGGGATGGCCCAGATGCTGGGCACCGGAATGCTGGAGGCCAAAATCACCCCGTTGCGGTCCAGAATGCGCCCGCGGTTGGCCGGCAGTGCCAGCGTGCGGGCAAAACGCACCTCGCCCTGGCGCTGGAAAAAATCGTTGCCAATGACCTGGATGTACACCGCGCGCGCGGCCAGGCCGACAAAGGCCAACGCAATAGCGGCCACGATGAACTTGCTGCGCCACACCGGCGTCGGGCTGGCCAGCAGCGGACTGGAGTGGTAGGCAATGCTGCGGCTCATTTCACCCGCCCCATGCTCACGGGGTTGGCAGCGGCCACGGCGCCCGCAGGACCGGTCGCATCTGGCGTGTAGGCCACATAAGCAGTGATGGCCGGGTTGGCCGGGCGCATCTGCAGGCGCGATTTGGCCAGGCCCTCAATCCGCGCCGAGGTGGCCTGGGCCCGCTTTTCCACCTGCAGGCGTTCGTGGTCCACTTCCAGCTTGTGGGCTTGCGCCCGCGCCCGGTCCAACTCAGAAAACAGGCGGCGCGACTCGTACTGCACATTCACCAGGTACAGCGCGCTGAGCACCACCCCCAGCAGCAACACCAGATTCATGCGCATCATGGCGACGGCTCCACCGCCGACGCGGTGCGCTCGGCCACCCGCATGATGGCACTGCGGGCACGCGGGTTGGCCGCGACCTCCGCCGCCCCAGGACGCACCCGCCCCAGCGCCTTGAGTTGCATCACCTTCGGGGCCGCAAACGGCGCGCGCCGGTCATACACCTCTTTGGCATGCTGGGTGATGAACTGCTTGACGATGCGGTCTTCCAGCGAGTGAAAGCTGATCACCACCAGCCGCCCACCAGGTTGCAGCACCTTGAGTGCACCGTCTAACGCCTGTTGCAGCTCCTCAAGCTCGGCGTTGATGAAAATCCGAAAAGCCTGAAATGTGCGCGTTGCAGGGTTCTGGCCCGGCTCGCGGGTTTTGACCGTGTCAGCCACGAGCTGGGCCAGTTCAGTGGTGGTGTCAAGGGGGCCCCGAGCCTGTCGGCGCGCAACAATCGCCTTTGCAATGGCGCCAGCAAACCGTTCTTCACCATAGTCACGAATCACCTCCGTTATTTGATCGACTTCCGCCTGGGCCAGCCATTGCGCCACCGAGGTGCCGCGGGTGGTGTCCATGCGCATATCCAGAGGACCTTCGAACCTGAAACTGAAACCCCGCGCCGGGTTGTCGACCTGTGGCGAGCTGATGCCCAAGTCCAGCAACACACCGGCCACACTGGCGGGCGGCAATTCGCCCAGATGCTTGAAGCCTTGATGCCGGATGGAAAACCGCTCGTCGGTGATGCGGGCGGCTTCAGCCAGTGCATCGGGGTCTTTGTCAAACGCAATCAGGCGAGCGTCTGCGGCCAATCGCGACAGGATCAGGCGGCTGTGGCCACCCCGGCCGAAGGTGGCGTCCACGTACACCGGCGCCGCATGAGGTGCTGCGCTCGCGTCAGGCGTGCCAAGCAAAGCGTCGACCGCCTCGCCCAACAACACGGTGGTGTGTGTCCATGCGTTGTCCACCGCCAGCCTTCAGAACGCAAAGTCTTTGAAAACATCGGGCATACCGCCCTGCATGGCCTCGGCCTCTTTGGCATCGTAGGTCGCTTTGTCCCAGAGCTCAAAGTAGCTGCCCATGCCCAGCAAAACCGCTTCCTTGGTGATGCCAGCGGCCGCGCGCAGTTCGGGCGACACCAGCACACGACCAGTGGCATCGATCTCCACATCCATGGCGTTGCCCAAAAAGATGCGTTTCCACCACTGCGCCGACATCGGCAGCGAGCCAATGCGTTCGCGAAACTTCTCCCACTCGGGCCGCGCAAACACCATCAAGCAACCGTCCGGGTGCTTGGTGATGGTGAGCTGGCCGCTGGCAGTGGCACTCAACACGTCACGATGCCGGGTCGGCACAGATAGCCGACCCTTTGCGTCCAGACTGAGTGAGGAAGCCCCTTGAAACACTTGAAATACCTTTGTTGGATAAACCGGCCTGAAAATCGGCAGCAAAAAGCACTTTTCACCACTAAATTGCACTTTTTTGCACTGTATCAGCAAATGAATAGCCTGCAAACACGGTTACAACAAATTCTTACAATGAAATCAAAGACTTAGAAGCGATTTTGAAGGCTGGCGCGCGACAAAATCGTTCTATATGAAGCACTTAGCGCACGCACTGAAAGTGATGCCTAAGGATGCCAAACACCCCATCAGACGGGATGCAAAGTGACCGGTTGACGACCGGTCGCTGTTACACCGTTACAGGATGTAACGGCTCAAATCTTCGTTCTTGCTGAGCTCGGCCAGACGCGACTCGACGTAGGGCGCATCCACCAAAACCGTCTCGCCCGCGAGGTTGCTGGCGTTGAAGCTCACCTCATCAAGCAGGCGCTCCATCACGGTGGATAACCTGCGCGCGCCGATGTTTTCGGTGCGCTCGTTCACATCAAAAGCAATCTGCGCCAGGCGCGTGATGCCCTCGTCGGCAAACACCACGTTGACCCGCTCTGTGGCCAGCAGGGCCTGGTATTGCTTGACCAGCGAGGCGTGCGTTTGCGTCAGGATGGCCACAAAATCCTCCACCGACAGCGAGGTCAGCTCGACCCGGATCGGGAAGCGCCCCTGTAATTCCGGAATCAGGTCGCTGGGTTTGCTCAGGTGAAACGCCCCGGAGGCAATGAACAGGATGTGGTCGGTTTTCACCGTGCCGTATTTGGTGGAGACCGTGGTGCCCTCCACCAAGGGCAGCAAATCACGCTGCACGCCTTGGCGCGACACCTCGGCACTGCCGCTCTCGGCGCGTGAGGTCACCTTGTCAATCTCATCAATGAACACAATGCCGTTTTGCTCCAGCACCTGCAGCGCCTGGGTCTTGATGTCGTCGTCATTGACCAGTTTGGCGGCTTCTTCGTCGGCCAGCAGCTTCAACGCCTCGCTGATCTTGAGCTTGCGGGTCTGCTTTTTGGTCTGGTTGAGCTGACCGAACATGCCACGTAATTGTTCGGTCATTTCTTCCATGCCCGCCGGGCCCATGATCTCCATGCGGGCCGGCGCCTGGGCCACGTCAATTTCAATCTCTCGGTCATTGAGTTGGCCTTCGCGCAGTTTTTTGCGGAAGGTCTGGCGCGCGGCGCTCTCGGGCTCCTGGGCTTCCACCACACCAAACTCTTTGCGCGGCATCGGGATCAGGATGTCCAGCACGCGGTCTTCGGCCACATCTTCGGCGCGCGCGCGCACCTTGAGCATCTCGCTCTGGCGGGTTTGTTTGACGGCCACATCGGCCAGGTCGCGGATGATCGAGTCCACATCTTTGCCCACATAACCCACTTCGGTGAACTTGGTCGCCTCGACCTTGATGAACGGCGCATCGGCCAGACGCGCCAGGCGGCGGGCGATTTCGGTCTTGCCCACACCCGTGGGGCCAATCATCAAGATGTTTTTCGGGGTGATTTCGCTGCGCAGGTCGGTGTCGACCTGCTGGCGGCGCCAGCGGTTGCGCAGGGCGATGGCCACAGCGCGCTTGGCCTGGTGCTGGCCAACAATGTGTTTATCGAGTTCGGCGACGATTTCCTGGGGGGTCAGTGATGACATGGTGCTGATCAGTTCAAGGGGATGGGCATCCGACGGTGTGTTGGCAACAGGGCAAAGTTCACGGCTTGTCACTCTTGGTCTGTCCCAGAAGGTGGACAGCCGGACATCCGACGGATGGTTGGGGACAGAGCAAATTTGCTCCGCAAATCTTGATCTGTCCCACAAGGTTTCACAACGTCTCCACGGTGTGGTTCATGTTGGTGTAGATACAAATCTCACCGGCAATCTCCAGCGATTTTTTGACCATCTCGGTGGCCGACAGGTCGGTGTGGTTGAGCAAAGCAATCGCCGCAGCCTGGGCGTAGGCACCGCCTGAACCAATGGCCACGATGCCGTTTTCGGGTTCCAGCACATCACCGTTGCCGGTGATGATCAACGACGCCTCTTTGTCAGCCACTGCCAGCATGGCTTCCAGGCGGCGCAGCACCCGGTCGGTGCGCCAGTCTTTGGTGAGCTCGATGGCGGCACGCACCAGGTGGCCCTGGTGTTTTTCCAGCTTGGCTTCAAAACGCTCGAACAGCGTGAAGGCATCGGCGGTGGCGCCAGCAAAACCCGCCAGCACCTTGCCGTGGTAGAGCTTGCGCACCTTGCGCGCCGTGCCTTTGACCACAATGGTGCCCAGCGTCACCTGCCCGTCACCGCCAATGGCCACCTGCACACCCTCGGGCGTCTGGCGACGCACGCTGATGATGGTGGTTCCGTGAAATTGTTCCATACCGTTGCAGCTGTCCTAGTTGGTGCGGGTCGTGACCCGCGCGTGTTCATTGATACCAATCAAATTGAAAAAGGCCGCCACCAGGTGGGGCAATCGGCAAAATTCGATCTTTTTCCCGGCCGCCTGCGCACTGGCAACCCAGTTCAAGATGCTGCCTGCCGCTGAAAAATCAACCCGCACCAGGCTGTCGCCAACGACCAGCACATCACCACAGCCCTGCAAGGCAGCCTGCAAGGGGCTCAAGCCGACGGCCGCCGCGCCCAAAACATCACCTGCGAGTTCCACCCGGCTGGCGTTGTCATCCAACCAGGGGCTCAGCTCGGCCAGCGGCATCCGGGTGGTGTGGTCCGGTCCGGCGGCGCTGTCCGACCCCTTGGCCCTGGCGGCTGCGCGCGGACCCGGCGCGCCATGGCAGCGGGGACTTTGCCAGGTGGGGGGTGACACTTCGTAGGTGACACAGTAATCCATCGAGACCAGCTCAAACTCGTCCTGAGCCCCCTGCACGCGCAAGGTGTTCAAACGCAGCAGCCACCAGAACCGGGCCACCTGCCGGTCACCGACCGGGGTCTGGTCACGCAGTAAGGCATCCAGAACGTCCGGATGGTCCCATTGCAAGGTCAGCGGCTGCTCGCACCACTGCGCCATCATCCCGGTCAAGGCCACTGCGGCCTGGGGGGTGATGGTTGTCAAAGCGCGCCAATCCAGACAGGCGTGGGTGTGCCCGGTCGCCACGCAAGCCTGCAGCCGGGCCAGCGCTGCGCTGTCAAGAACGGCGGGCGACTGCCAAACGGTGACATTCGCCGCGCCCACGTCAGGCAACACGGCCCCTGCCGTTGGCGTCACAGGCCGGGACAGTGAGCGGGATGCCTCGGGGCGTCTGGCCACCGGGTCGGTACGCTGGACGAAATCCAGGGCCAGACGCTCGTAACTGGCCAACTGGCCGGTGGATCGGTACATGTCCAGCAGGGCCAGGGTCCAGGTGTCTTTGGATGCCGACGTGGCCCCGTGACCGTTGATCGCCACCAGCAACACCGCTTCGGCACCCGCGTCATCGCTGTTGGCAAAGCGGATGGCGGCATCTTCCAGCACGGGGTCCGACAGCGTCTGATCCATGTCGATCGACACGATCTTGGAACTGGAAAACTCACTGTAGCCAGTGTTGTCGCTGTAGCGGGTGGGCGTAAACGCGGCCTGGGAGGGCCTTGGCGCGACCGGTTCACCCAAATTCGTGGGCAGGGTCGGCGCAAAGGTGTTGCAGGTGACCACCTCTGACTCTGAAGCCGGGGTGCCGATCACCTGTGTTGGCCGGTCGGCCGCAGGCGCGGTCGCTGTGGCATTGTCGGCGCTGACGCCCTGGTGACCTTTCCACCACTGTTTGGACATCTGGGCTTCGATCTCGTCGATTTTCTTCAGCGTGGTGGCACGCTCCTCCGACACCGGGAAACTCGAACTGTCCAAGTAGAAGGAGGCACGCGCGGCCATCTCTGACAACGCCGCAGGCGACGCCGCGCGCAGCTTGCGCAGCTGACTGAACTCGCGATGGCGCACCGCGTCGTTGTGGGCCCGGCGTTCGATCATGCGCTTGATGGCCTGCTTGCCGCTGTCGCCATCTTCCTGGCCTTCAGCCAGTTCACGGGCAGGCGCGTCAGCCGGGCTGCGCACAAAATTGGCGACACGTGCCAACAGGCCGGGCTGAGTGTCCTTGGTCGCCATCACCACACCTGATACGAAGCAGCCCCCGCGCTGGGTGGCGTCAATCGCCAAACATCTTTTGCTTGAGTTCGCGGCGCTGCTGCGCCTCCAGCGACAGCGTGGCGGTGGGCCGCGCCAACAGCCGACCCACGCCGATGGGCTCGCCGGTTTCGTCGCAGTAGCCGTAGTCACCGGCGTCGATGCGGTTGATCGACTGCTCGATCTTCTTGAGCAGCTTGCGTTCGCGGTCCCGGGTGCGCAGTTCCAGGGCGTGCTCTTCCTCGATGGTGGCGCGGTCGGCCGGGTCGGGCACCACCACGGTGTCTTCGCGCAGGTGTTCGGTGGTTTCACCGGCGTTGCTGAGGATGTCGTTCTTGAGCGCCACCAGCTTCAGGCGGAAAAACGCCATCTGCGTGTCGTTCATGTAGTCGTCATCGGACATGGCGATGACTTCCTCGTCGGTCAACTCGGCCACCGGCTTTTTCTTCCAGTTGTTGGCCAGCTTGGGGTCTTTTTTGATGGCCGAGGCCAGCGGCGACACGATGGGTTGCACCGCCGTCATCTGGGTAAAACTGGCTTTGGCCGCAGTGGAGGCCACCGACTGCGCCATGGAAGGCACAGTCAGCTGCGCCAGCCGTGAGGAAGGACGGCCCGAGCGCACCGGCACACCCAGCGGTGTGAGTTGCGCCACAGCGGCTGGTTTGACCGCAGCTGCGGACTCTGTGGGTTTCGGGGCTCTGGTGAATTTGGGAGTGGAAGTCACGTTGTCAGTTTGATCGAGAGTGGTCACGGATAGAGGCTTCTTTGGGGAACGGGATGGAATGGGTGGCGGCACCGCAGTTGCTTTGGCAGGCTCCGCCTTTTTGACCGCTTCCACTTTTTTGGCAACCGCTGTTTTGGCAACGGCGGGTTTCGCCGCTGGCTTCACATGGGCAACAGGTTTATCTGCTGGTTTGGCAACCGGTTGGCCGACTGATTTGACAGGGGTTGCTGGAGACGCGACCTCACCCTTCTTGATTGGCGCCGCTTGAATGGCTTTGGCAGCAGGTGCTGGCTTGGCGGCAACAACCGCTTTGGCGGGTACAGCTTTCTGTTTCACGACGGGCGCTTTCACAGGTGGTCTCCTGGCGGGTTTTTGATGAGCTTTTGAAGAAGAAGTGGGCGCTGGCGCCGCTGCTTGCAACCTGGTTGCGCCGGTTGACGCTTTCTCATCGGCGCGCGAGTGTACTGGCGCAGCCTTCGAAAAACCCATCAGTTGCAAAAGCGAGACAAACATCACTCTTCCTGGGTGCGGTTAAAAGACAGGCTCACACAAGGCTTTGCTCCATCCCTTGCAGAAAAATGTCTTGTGGCAGGTCGATACCGATAAACACCATTTTGCTACAAGGTTTTTCGTCCGGACCCCAGGCCGGGCCCAGGTCGCTGCCCATCAACTGGTGGACACCTTGAAAAATCACCTTGCGGTCGGTGCCCTTCATATAAAGAACACCTTTGTAACGCAACATGCGCGGGCCGTAGATGTTGACCACCGCGCCCAGAAAGTCTTCCAGTTTGGCCGGGTCAAACGCGCGGTCCGAGCGAAAGACAAAACTTTTCACATCGTCGTCATGCACGTGGTGATGGCCGTGCTGGTGCGACGGGTGGTTGCAGGCCTCGCCCGGCGCATGGTCGTGACCGGCGTGGTCATGGCTGTGGTCGTCTTCTTTCAGGAAGTCCGGGTCGATGTCAAGCTTGGTATTGAGGTTGAAACCACGCAGGTCAAACACCTCGCTCAAAGCCACCTCGCCAAAATGCACGGCTTTTTGTGGCGCGCGCGGGTTCATGTGGCTCAGGCGGTGCTGCAGATCAGCCACTTCGTCAGCAGACACCAGATCGGTCTTGCTGATGAAGATCTGGTCGGCAAAGCCCACCTGGCGGCGTGCTTCCTGGCGGTCGTCCAGCTGCTGGTGGGCGTGTTTGGCGTCCACCAGGGTCAGGATCGAGTCCAGCAAATAACTCTCGGCGATCTCGTCGTCCATGAAAAAGGTCTGCGCCACCGGGCCGGGGTCGGCCACACCGGTGGTCTCAATCACCACCCGGTCAAAGTCAATCAGGCCCTGGCGCTTTTTGGCGGCAAGCAATTGCAGCGCCTGGCGCAAGTCCTCGCGGATGGTGCAGCAGATGCAGCCGTTGCTCATCTGGATGATCTGCTCCTTGGCGTCGGTCACCAGGATGTCGTTATCGATGTTTTCCTCACCAAACTCGTTTTCGATCACGGCAATTTTCTGGCCGTGGGCCTCGGCCAACACACGTTTCAAGAGCGTGGTTTTGCCGGAACCGAGAAAACCGGTGAGGATGGTGGCAGGAATCAGTGACATGGTGCGCAGGCGGGTTGGAAGGCAGCGAGTGTAACGACCCCGCCCCGCCCGCCTACTTACGCATGACCACCAACCCTTTGAGGTACTCACCCTCGGGAAAATGGATCGTCATCGGATGGTCCGGCGCGCCACCCATGCGCTCGTGGATGTAGCCATCGACCCCGGCATCACACCCCGCCGAGGCGACAATTTTGTGGAACAGATCCGCACTGATGCCACCCGAACAGCTGTAGGTGAACAACACGCCACCCGGCGCCAGCAGCTTGAAAGCCAGGCGGTTGATGTCTTTGTAGGCCCGCGCGGCGCGTTCGGCATGTGCCACGGTGGGGGCAAACTTGGGCGGGTCGAGCACGATGGCGTCAAACGTGCGGCCCTGTTCGACGAATTGACGCAGCGAGGCGTTCACATCCGCATCCATGAAACTGGCGCGCTCGGGCGCCAGGCCGTTGAGCGCCACATTGGCCGCCGCCTTGGCCAGCGCCGGGCCACTGGAGTCGATCGAGGTGACCTGCCCCGCGCCGCCCATGAGCGCCGCCACCGTGAAGCCGCCGGTGTAGCAATAACAGTTGAGCACGCGCTCAAATTTCAGCCGTTGGCAGTAGTCAAAAAAGCGTTTGCGGCTGTCGCGCTGGTCCAGGTAAAAGCCGGTCTTGTGGCCTTCAGCGATGTTCACCGCGAGCTGCCAGCTGTGTTCCTGCAGCAGCAGGTCAACCGGTCCGGTGCCGCGCAGCCAGCCTGTGGCTTCGGGCAGACCTTCCAGTGCACGGCTGCTGGCGTCGCTGCGCTCGTACAGTTTGGTCAGGCCCGTGGTGGCCAGCAGCGCGTCCGCGATCACGTCTTTCCAGCGCTCGACCCCGGCGCTGGTGAACTGCGCCACCAGCGTGTCGCCGTAGCGGTCCACGATCAACCCGGGCAGCCCATCGGATTCACCATGGATCAGGCGCACGCCGTTGCTTTGGATGTCAAACCGCGCTCTGGCCTGGACAGCCTTGGCACAAGCCGCTGCAAAAAACGAGGCATCGATGCGTTGGGCCTCATCAAAACTCCAGACCCGGGCGCGAATCTTCGAGCTGGGGCTGAACGCTGCCCAGCCCAGAAACTGCCCCTCGGCAGATTCCACACGCACGGTTTCGCCCGCATCCCCACCGCCTTTGGCGATGGCTGATTCAAATATCCAGGGGTGCCGACGCAGAAGCGAACGCTCCTTGCCAGCGCGCAAACGGATTGATTTCAAGATAGGCAATCGGTTGGGGGCAGAGCAAGCTCACTTTGTGCTGCCCTGGTCTGCCCCACATTTCTAGTCAGTTGGGGACAGAGCAAGCTCACTTCGTGTAGCCTTGGTCTGTCCCGCAAGAAATCAGTAGGTGATCGCCATGGACGGCACGTCCACGCGGATCATCGGTTTGCCCAAAGCGGCACTGACCGCGGCTACATACCCCGCGACCCATTGGGCGTCATTGAACAGGGTGGTACCAGCGGCCTGCGTCACCACCAACACCTTGTCGGCGGTGAGCACCTTGCCGCTGGCGCGCAGCGGCTCACACTCCAGCTCGATGAATTGTTTGTCGAGCCAGGCCCGGGCGACATCGTGGGCCAGGGGCACGCCCTCGGGCACATGAAAGGCAAATTCGACCCCCTTGTCCAACACCACGCTGATTTGCTTTTGCATAAGGTTCCTGTAGATGTAATTGACGAACAAACCGCTATTTTGAACCACCCGGCTTGAGGCGCGCGCGCGGGTGCGCGGCGTCATAGGCTTTGGTCAGGTGGCCAAAGTCCAGCCGGGTATAAATCTGGGTGGTGCGAATGTTGGCGTGGCCGAGCAATTCCTGCACACCGCGCAGGTCACTGCTGGACTGCAGCACATGGCTGGCGAACGAGTGGCGCAGCATGTGCGGGTGCACCGGCGCCGCCAGCCCGGCTTGCAAACTGCGCGCACGCAAGCGCTTCCAGACCGACTGCGCCGACAAGCGGGTGCCGTTGCGACCGATAAACAGCGCCGGTTGCGGCGCCACTACGGGCCCATCAACGCTGTGGCCGCACGGGTGGGATGCCGCTGGCAAGCCCTGGTCTCGCACCAGCAGCCATCGCTGCAGCGCCAGCACCGCCTGCGCCCCCACCGGCACGATGCGCCGCTTGTTGCCCTTGCCCAGCACATGCGCTTCACCGGCCTGCAGGTCCAGCCAGCCACGCGCGCTGGCGCTGGCCGCCACGTCCAGCCCGGTCACCTCGGCCAGCCGCAGGCCGCCACCGTACAGCAACTCGACCAGCGCCGCGTCACGCGCTTCCAGCCAGGGGTTGGCGCGCTCGTCCTCGAAATTGGCGAATTGCACCGCCTGCGCCACCGCCAGCGCTTTGGGCAGCGGCTTCGGCGCTTTGGGGGCCCGCACATCCAGCACCGGGTTGCTGGTAACCAGGCCCTCACGCCCCAGCCAGGTGTAAAAACCGCGCCAGCCCGACAAAATCAGCGCGATGCCCCGGCCACTGCGACCGCCACTGTGCATCTGCGCCACCCAACGGCGGATGTGGCTACTCTGCACCTGCTGCAACGCCACCCCGGCCAACGCAGCGTTGTGGGCCAGCTTGTCGAGATCCAGCGTGTACAGCGCCACGGTGCGTTCGGCCAGCCGCTTCTCAAAGCGCACATGGTCCAGGTAACGTTGAACCAGCGGGTCGGTCATGGGCGGCTCGAGTTCTTTAGCGCAGGCGCGACAGCGCGGCGCTGGCCAACTCGGCAATCCGTGCCAGAAACTCGGTGCCCATGGTGCTGTTGAAGCGTTGCGCATCGGGCGAGGCCAGCACCAGCAGACCAAACGCCGGAGCCAGCCCGCCGTGCGCCCCACCGGCTTCGGGCAAACCACGCAGCGGCAAAATCGCCAGCGACACCGCTGCCTGCGGCTCGGGCAGCCAGTTGATGGCTTCCAGCCCGGTGTTGACACCGCAAAACGGCTCGGTCAGCGAGGTGGCAAACGATTTGGCGTCGTCACTGACCCCACCGGCAAAGGCGTAGCCCTGGTAAGGCGGCGCCACGCCCCAGACCTTGATACCAACTTGCGGCACCGAAAACTGGTCGGCCAACTCATCGGCGATCAGTTGCGGCAGCGCCTGCGGGTCGGTGTTGAGAAACAGCGTGCGCGCCCATTGCAGCAGTTTGTCGGACAGCACCATGTTTTCATTGACGTTGCGGATCATGTCCATGATGCGCTGCTCCAGCATACGAATTTTCTCGCGCAGCAGCGTGGCCTGGCGCTCCTGCAGGCTCACCGCGCGCTGGCTGTGCGGGCTGGACAGTTGCACCGCGGCCAGCAATTCGGCATGGCGCTCAAAAAAATCGGGCGTGTTGGCCAGGTAGTTGGCAATGTCGTCTTCGGTGATGGGGCTGCCGATGGCGCTGGGGAATTGGGTGAAAGTGGTCATGCTTGTCTTCAGTTGGGGAGTTCAATATCGCCGTCAAACACCACGGTGGCCGGGCCGGTCAGCATCACCGGCGATGGACCGCCCTGCCAGCTGATCGTCAAGGTGCCGCCGTGGGTGGCCACATCCACCGTGGCATCGAGCAGCCCCAGACGAATGCCCGCCACCACCGCGGCGCAGGCGCCGGTGCCGCAGGCTAGCGTTTCGCCCGCGCCGCGCTCGTACACACGCAGGCGGACGTGGCGGCGGTCCAGCACCTGCATGAAACCCACGTTCACGCTGCGCGGAAATGCGGGCAGCTGCTGGATCAACGGGCCGTGGGTGAGCACTGGCGCAGTATCCACATCGTCCACCAGCGTCACCGCATGCGGGTTGCCCATGGACACGAGAGCTACCTTAACAATAGCTGTCTGCCCCTGTAGATCAATGGCTAACGGCCATTGTGGCCATGAGCCCGAGGGTTCCGCCTGCCAACCACTGGCGTCAAACGGCAGGTGGGCCAGCTCAAAATCCGGCGCTTCCATGTCGACTGTGACACGACCATCGGGCTGCATCTGGAGTTGCAACACGCGGTTCATGGTCTGCACCGTGACCAAATCGTTGGTGCTCAGGCCCTGGCGGCGCACAAAGGCCATGAAGCAGCGCGCGCCGTTGCCGCAGTGCTCCACCTCGCCACCATCGGCGTTGTGGATGACGTAGGAAAAATCAATGCCCGGCGTGGTGGAAGCGCGCACGGTCAGGATCTGGTCCGCACCGACGCCAAAGTGGCGGTCGGCCAGAAAACGGTAATGTTCGGGCGTGAGGCCGTAGCGGGTTTGGGTTTCGTCCAGCACCACAAAGTCGTTGCCGGCGCCTTGCATTTTGGTAAAGGGGATGCGCATGGCGGCATTATCTATGGTGCGCCTGTGCCGAATCACCGGTCTCGTGGAGGTTGGAAAGCGGCATTGGCAGTTGAGTTCCACGTCTGGTTCGCCAGCATGTCAGCGTTAACCCGGAACGCGGGCTGGGCAGAGGCCGGGGGCTCATGACGCTTCGCTTTTTGAAATCGCCCCCGACCTCCGCCCAACCCACGTCCCTGGCGCTACGGGTGTGCGGCTTTCCCATGCCGTGCCGGATTCCGTTTCTTCACTGATGGGTGCCACGCATTTCCACATGCCAACTGCGCCGCTACCTCAGTTCTTCGCTGTTGTCCCGTTACCGCGCATCGCTATCATTTGCCCATGCCCCGCCCCGCCCAAC
>Ga0209066_10001144_pt1 | contig 35943 bp, 31 predicted proteins | sample All_14_2_FD_187198 | JGI IMG/M metagenome (GOLD analysis project Ga0209066, IMG submission 187198) | Freshwater microbial communities in response to fracking from Pennsylvania, USA - Allegheny Zone_MetaG_DW_15 (SPAdes) (version 2) ... | reverse complement strand
GTGCCCTGCTGTGCAGCGGCGCCGCAGCGGCGCGGTGCCGATGATCACCACCGGCGCCAGCGCGGGCGCGCCGGCTTCGCTGGTGGCCGCCTGGGCCGCTGCGGCGCCGCTGCACAGCAGGGCACAGGCCCCGATCACCGACGACGCGGCAGAGGGACGAAACGGACGAGGCAAGTTGGGCGACATGGCGAGGCGAGGCGGGTTGGAGGTTCGTTCGGCAGCGGATGGACTGCACACCGATGTGTGAACGCATGATTCCCGGCGCCTGCCCGCCAAAGCCGGGAATGCTTCCCAAAATGCCGTGCCCCTGGGCAAGCACTGAGGCGCCTTGCCAACGCTGCTGCAGCCTGAAACAGTGGTGCCTGTTGTCGCCCGCACCGGCACAACAAAAAGGGCACTGGCGGTGAGGCCAGTGCCCTGCTGCAACAGCTGTTGCGTCACCGCGGGAAGTGCCCCGCGGCGTGCTGGCCGATGCCGTCGATCAATAGAACAAGATGCCGCCCAGCGCCACGCCGTTCATCTTCGATTTGTCGCCCTGGAAGTTCTTCGACTGGGTCTGGCTCAGCTCGGCCACCAGCGTCACGCTCTTGGTCAGGCCGAAGTACAGGCCACCGGTGAGGTTGGTGTTGGACTTGAAGGCCGTGCCCGTGCCGTCCTTCATGCGGCTCTGGCCGTAGCTCAGGCCCAGCTTGGCCTTGGGCGTGGCCTGGAAGGTGCCTTGCACCAGCGCATTGCGCTGCTTGGCATTGCCCGAGTCGCCATCAGCCAGCACGCCGATGCCCTTGCCCGTCTGGAAGTTGGCCAGCAGGTTGAAGGCGCCCAGCGGCAGGCTGCCGCCCACTTCATAGCCGTTCATGTTGAAGGTGTCGGCGTTGTTGGTGCTGTTCATGAAGGCCTGGTGCTTCATGCCCACCCACACCTTGCCGTCACCGGCCTTCACATCAGCGTGCAGTTGCACTTGTGGCTGGTTCTTGGCGATGTACACGTTGGCAAAGCTCGACACCGGGCTGTAAAGGCCCACCGTGGCCGTCACCGGACCCATGGTGGGCAGGGTGTAGGCGATCTGGCCGTAGTGGCCCAGGTAGGTGTAGCCGGCGCCGATGTGGCCCAGCGTCACGCGGTTGGCTTGCGTGCCGTTCACCGGCGCACCGGCGCCCAGCAGCGTCATGTCGCTCAGGATGGCGTTAGCGCCGAACATGCCGTAGTCGCGGCCCAGCTTGACGGTGCCCATGTCGGCGTTGCCGATGGTCATGAAGCCCTGGCGCACGTCGACGTTGCTGTTGTTGCTGATCGAATCGCTCGACGAGACGGCTGCGCCGATCATCATCGTGGCGCTGATGTCGTAGCCGTCCTGCGTGGTCTTGGCGGTGGTGATCAGGGCGTTGGGCAGCAGGCCGTTGCCCACCACGGTGCGGCCGCTGGTGCCGCCGCAGCCCAGCGCCTTGGCGCCAAGCGCCAGGCCACCCACTTGCGGGCCCGAGCAGTTGGTGTGGGTGTAATAGGCATTGATGAAACCGCCCACCGTCATGTCCCAGTCACCGGCCTTGAAGCCAGCAGCCTGGGCGCTGCAGCCCAGCGCGGCCAGCGAGGCCAGGGCGAGCAGACGGGGGGAGAAGGTCGAAGTTTTGCGCATGGTTTGTCTCCTTGTCATGAAAGCCGACCAACCGGCCGACTCCCATGCACAGCGCAACGCACATGCCACAACGCCCCTTTTGCGAAAGGGCATTCCCGGGAATGGCTGTTGTGACGCCGTTCTGTTGCAGCGGGGCGCACTTCGTGCTGTCCTGCGACAGCTGTCGCATGCGACGTGTCCATGCGACACAGGGCTGCTGCGGTGCCGTGCTGCGCAGTGGCACGCTGCACCTGTCACACCCCGCTGCGGCAGAACAGCCGCACTGCCCCGAGTTGGAGCAGTGTGTGACGGCCATCGCGGCTGGCACAAGTCAAAAGGGCCTGCCGATCATCGGCAGGCCCTGCTTCAAGGCGCAACGGCGGGGTCAGCCCGGCATCAGGCCATGCGCCTGTGCGTAGTGGACCAGCCCCATGGTGCTGGCCACGGCCAGCTTCTGGCGCAGCAGCGTCTGGTAGTTGAACACCGTCTTCTCGCTGACGCCCATGCGGGCGGCGGCTTCGTCCACGCCGCGGCCGGCCAGCAGGTGCTGCATCACCTGCAGTTCACGCGCGGTCAAGCGCTGATGCGGCGCCTCTTGAGCGCGGCGCAACGCGGCCGCCACACCGGGCGCTTCGAGGCCATGTTGCAGGCGCCGCACGGCATCGACCAGGGCCTCGGGATCACTGGTCTTGGCCACCACGCCGCAGGCCCCGGCGCGCAGGCATTGCTGCTGGATCGCCGGGCTGTCGTGCATGCTCACCACCAGCACCTTCAGGTGCGGGCGCTCGTTGCGCAGGTCGCGCAGGAAATCGAGCCCGCTGCGGCCGGGCAGTGAGAGGTCGAGCACCAGCAGATCAATCTCGTCGTTATCCAACCCGCGCAGGCCCAGACTGGCCGATTCGGCATCACCGTATTCGGCGATCACTTCCAGACCGGGTTCGAGTTCGAGCAGACGACGGTAGCCCACCCGCACGATGGCATGGTCGTCGAGCAAGGCAATCTTGAACGAGGGACTCATGAGACAGCTCCAGACCAAGGCAAACGCGCCGTGAGGCGCAAACCAGGACGAGGCGGCGGCCCGGCGGGTTCACACCGCCATTCGCCACCCAACGCCCACACACGCTCCTGCATGCCCCCCAAGCCATTGCCCCTGTGCAGGACATCGGCCGGGTGCGGCAACCCCACGCCATCGTCCGTCAGCGACCAACCGAGGCTGCTGGGTTCACCCTCACGGAGATGCAGGGTTAACCGCAGGTCGGCGCGGCGTGCTCGGGCATGGCGTGCCACATTGGTGAGCCCCTCCTGACTCAGGCGATACACGGCCAGGGCCAGCGCAGGCGACATGACCAGCGTGGCCGCCTGCGCCAGCGAGAGCGGGCGTTGCGGCTGTGCCATCTCGTCGCAGTCCACCGGCTCATCACTGTCACATTGCGTGAGGTGCAAGGCGGGCTGCAGCACCTGCTCGTCCTGGGCCGCGGCGCCGGAGCACCAAGAGGCCACCAAGTCCTTCAGCAAGTGCAAGAGACGGGCCAGGGGAATGGGTTCGCCCGCCTCGGCCGGGCCGAGCGGGCGCAGGCTGGTGAGCACGCCGCGCAGATCCATCTGCACTTCCTGGCAACGGGCGTTCATGGCCTGCACCACTGCCAGCAACCGCGGCTCCTGGGCCACTTGGCGCGACAACCAGGCAATGTCCACCCGCAAGGCCGTCAGGCGTTGGCCCATCTCATCGTGCAGTTCGCGAGCCAGGTGATTGCGCTCGTCTTCCTGCACGCTCTGCACCTTGTGGCTCAGGAAGCGCCGCTGCGACTGGGCATGGTCGAGATCGGCCGCCAGGTGCTGCAACGCCTGCGTGATCGAGGCCAGCTCGCGGATCGGCATGGCCGGCAACTGCTTCAGCGCCCGCGCGCCCTGCGAAGCCATTGCTTCAATGGCCTGCACCAGTTGCGCCAAGGGCTCGAAAGCGCGACGGGTACTCAGCCGCAACGCCACCCACAGGGCCAGCAGGCCGATGGCCAGTACCGCCAGCAGCCGCCCCCAATCGGCCAGGGCCTCACGGCGCTCGCTTTCGGGCGACACCGTCACCTTCACCGTCCAGGGACCGTGCTCGGCAGCGGCATTCACTGGCCATTGCAGCGTGTGCACCTCGGACAGGGCCTGCCAGTGGCGATGCCAGTCCAGCAGCTGGCGCATCACCGCACCAGGTGGCGCCTGCTCAGGTGACGCCCACACGACACGGCCGTGCACATCGATCACATGGAGCTGCAGGTGGCGCAACTCGGCACCCTTGTGCTGCAAGGCGGCTTGTGCCTGCGCCGGTGAAGCGGCGCTGCTGAGCGTCTGCAGCGTGCGCGCGAGGCTGTGCGCTGCCTGCACTTCGTCGTCAATGTCCTGGGCGGCCGAGGTCCAACCCTGCCATGCAGCAGCAGCCAGCGCCAGCAAAGCCACCACCGCGGCACGACGCAACACCAGCCGCGGTAGATCGAGCACAGGTTTTTCACCTCGCTCACGCAGAGGTGGCTGAGCGCTCAGCGGCCTCCCCTGGTCAAGGACAGGCACGGCATCCATCCAACACCCCCAAAGGCAAAAAGGCGCCAGCCTCACAAGCGGGCATGACCAGCAACGACCGCAACGCGACCCCTGCCCCAGTCTCACCAGCCTGCATGCCTGGCGCCACAGGGTTGGCACCGAGGTGGCTTGGCCGCCACGGTGCACCCTGCTTCACGGGCTCCATGCGCTTCGTGCGCTTGAGTTGCTGGCGTTGCTGGACTACTTGCTGAGCTTGAACACCCAGACCGAACCGCCCTGCTCCAGGTAGTTCACGCGCTTGGCGACTTCTCCGCCCCACAGCGGCACGGCGCCACCCCAGCCGGACACCACGGCCACGTACTGTTCGTTGCCTTCCTGCCAGGTGACCGGCGGCGCCACCACACCGGAGCCGGTCTGGAACTGCCACACCACCTTGCCGGTCTTGGCATCGGCGGCCTTCAGGTAGCCTTCAGGCGTGCCCCAGAACACCAGGTTGCCGGCGGTGGTGAGCACACCACCCCACAGCGGCGCGTTGTTCTTCACTTCCCAGACGATCTTGCCGGTCTTCGGATCGACCGCGCGCATCGCGCCGATGTAGTCGTCGTTGATGGTCTTGATGGTGAAGCCCGCACCCAGGTAGGCCGCGCCCTTCTTGTAGGCGATGGGCTCGTTCCAGATGTCCATGCCCCATTCGTTGGCGGGCACGTAGAACAGCTTGGTGTCGGGGCTGTAGGCCATCGGCATCTGGTTCTTGCCGCCCAGGAACGACGGAGCCGAGAACACGGTCTTGCCCTTCTTGCCGTCGCCGGCGGTGGGGTCACCCGGGCGGTTGTCGGCCACGAAGTTGGGCTTGCCGGTCTTCAGGTCGATGCTGGTCGCCCAGGTGATTTTCTTGACGAACGGGAAGGCGTTTTCCAGCTTGCCGCTGCGCGCATCGAGCACGTAGAAGAAGCCGTTGCGGTCGGCCTTGCCGCCCAGGGTCTTGCCGCCTTCTTCATACGTCACAAATTCATTGACGCCGTCGAAGTCCCAACCGTCGTTGGGGGTGCCTTGGTAGTGCCAGACGATCTTGCCGGTCTTCACATCCACCGCCACGGTGGAGCAGCTGAAGAGGTTGTCACCCTTGCGCAGGTGGCTGTTCCACGGCGCGGGATTGCCGGTGCCGAAGTAGGCCAGGCCGGTCTTGGCGTTGTAGGTGCCACCCAGCCAGGTGGCGGCGCCACCGGTTTGCCACAGGTCACCGGTCCAGGTCTGGCCGGCGGTGCCCGAGACACCGTTCTCGCGCTTGTTGCCGTCCTTGTCGTAGGTGTAGCCCATGTGGCCTTCCACCGTGGGGCGTGACCAGACCATCGCGCCGGTCTTGGCATCACGCGCTTCCACGCGGCCCACCACACCGAATTCACCACCCGACACGCCCGTCAGCACCAGGCCGTTGGCGATGATGGGGGCGGCGGTGTTCGAGTAGCCAGCGGCGTAGTTGTCGATCTTCTCCTTCCAGACCACTTCGCCGGTGTCCTGGTTCAGGGCCACCAGCTGGGCATCCAGCGTGCTGAAAATCACCAGGTTGTCATACAGGGCGGCGCCACGGTTCACCACGTCGCAGCAGGGCATGATGCCTTCGGGTAGGCGGTGCTCGTACTTCCACAGCTTCTTGCCGCTCTTGGCATCGAGCGCATAGATGCGCGAGTAGGAGGCGGTGACGAACATCTTGCCGTTGTGGATCACCGGCTGCGACTCTTGGCCGCGCTGCTTTTCACCACCGAACGAGAACGACCAGGCCGGCACCAGCTTGCCAATCGTCGCGGCATTCACCTGCTTGAGCGGGCTGTAGCGCTGGCCCTCGGTGCCCATGCCCCAGCTCAGGATGTCGCCAGTGCTCTTGGCGTCGCTCTCGATCATCTTGTCGGTCACGCCAGCGGCGCCGGCTTGGGCGGCCATCGCGGCCAGACCCAGGCCAATCATGAGGTTCAGCAGTTTCTTGGGATGGTGTGTCATCACTTGTCTCCACGCAGATAGGACGGACGCTCGGCAACGCCACCGACGGCGGCGCTCAGCGGACGTACAAAGGGCAACATCCATGCCACTTCGGGAAAACTTCCCGCGCACGGGTTCACCCCTTCGAACTGCCCTTTTTGCGGCTTGTGGCGGCGTTCTCGCAGCCCGAGTCGGCCGGGTTATCCCGCCCTCTTGTCACAGGCTCGCACAGCGCGCTCAGAGGGCGTACCAGCGCTGAACGCGCTGGGCTGCATCACGCCGTACCGACTCAGAGACGCGCCAGGCCGTGCTGGGCCGCCAGGCGCAGCAGCTTGAAATCGCTGCTCACATCGAGCTTGGCGCGGATCAGCGACATGTGGTTGTGCACGGTCTTCGGGCTGAGGTGCAACGCCTGCGCCACGGCGTCGACGCTGTGGCCATCGGTGGCCAGGCGCAGCACCTCGAATTCGCGTGGTGTCAGCTGCGCAAACGGGCTGGCACGCAGGCGGCAGGGATCGGCCAGCACGGCATCCACCACCTCGGGCGGAAACAGCCGCCGGCCCTGGTGCACCTGGCGCACCGCCCGCAACATGGCCTCGGGGTCGCTGTCTTTGGTGAGGTAGCCCTGCGCGCCGGCCCGCAAGGACTGCAGCGCGTAGCCCTCGTGGGTATGCATGCTGAAGACCAGCACTTTCAACGAACTTTGGCGCTGACGCAGGCGCCGAATGGCTTCCAGGCCGCTGTCACCCTTCAGGTCGAGATCGACCACGGCCACGTCCACCACCTCGTTGCGCAACAACTCGCAGGCCTGCGACGAATTGGCCGCTTCGCCGACCACCCGCATGTCGGGTTCACTGTCAATCAACTGGCGGTAGCCGGCCCGCACCACCGCGTGGTCGTCCAGCAAAAGCACATGAATCATTGGCTGCTCCAAAAACAAGCAAAGGCTATTCCCGAAGCGGCCTTTTTGGACGGGAAGCGTTCCCGCCGTTGACGGGACTTCATCCCGATACAGGCCGGAAAGCCCTTTCTAGACTGGCTCTGCCTTCGAGCACCCCTTTCAACACGGAGACAACCATGCACACAACACGCCGTCCCGGCACCCGCCAACGCCTCACCCTCACCGCCTTCGCCGCCCTGCTCAGCGTGGGCGCGGCCCATGCCAAGGACGTCACCTGGAGCGACATCGCCAACGACGACAAGACCGGCCGCGACGTGCTCACCTACGGCCTGGGCCTGAAGGCCCAGCGCCATTCACCGCTCAAGCAGATCAACACCAAGTCGGTGGGCACGCTGGTGCCGGCCTGGACCTTCTCCTTCGGCGGCGAAAAGCAGCGCGGCCAGGAAGCCCAGGCGTTGGTGCATGACGGCGTGATCTACGTCACCGCCTCCTACTCGCGCTTCTACGCCCTCGATGCCAAGACGGGCAAGCAGCTCTGGGCCTATGAACACCGCCTGCCCGAAGACATCCGCCCCTGCTGTGACGTGGTCAACCGCGGCCCGGCCATCTACGGCAACAAGGTCTACTTCGGCACGCTGGACGCCCGCATCGTGGCGCTGGACAAGGCCACCGGCAAGGTGGTGTGGAACGAGAAGTTCGGCGACCACAAGGTGGGCTACACCATGTCGGGCGCACCCTTCATCGTGAAGGACAGCAAGAGCGGCCGCACGCTGCTCGTGCACGGCTCGTCGGGCGATGAATTCGGCGTGGTCGGCTACCTGTTTGCCCGCGACCCGGACACCGGCGAAGAAGTCTGGGCCCGCCCGCTGGTGGAAGGCCACAAGGGCCGCCTGAACGGCAAGGACGGCGGCGTCACCGGCGATGCCAACGCCCCCAGCTGGCCGCGCGACAAGGACGGCAAGCTGGTCGACGCCTGGAACCACGGCGGTGGCGCCCCCTGGCAGACCGCCACCTTCGACCCCGACACCAACACCATCGTGATCGGTGCCGGCAACCCCGCGCCGTGGAACACCTGGGCGCGCACCAAGGAAGGCGACGACCCGCGCAACTGGGACAGCCTGTTCACCTCGGGCCAGGCCTATGTGGACGCCGGCTCCGGCGAGCTCAAGGGCTTCTACCAACACACCCCGAACGACGCCTGGGACTTCTCGGGCAACAACTCGGTGGTGCTGTTCGAATACAAGGACAAGGCCGGCAAGCTGGTGAAGGCCAGCGCCCATGCTGACCGCAACGGCTTCTTCTTCGTCACCGACCGCACCAAGCTCGCCACCGAGGGCGGCTACCCCAACAAACCCACCTCGCTGATCGGTGCCTGGCCCTTTGTGGACGGCATCACCTGGGCCAAGGGCTTCGACCTGAAGACCGGCCGGCCGATCGAAAACGGCAACCGCCCGCCGCTGCCTGAAGCCGGTGCCGAGAAGGGCAAGTCGGTGTTCGTCTCGCCGCCGTTCCTGGGCGGCACGAACTGGATGCCCATGTCGTACAGCCCGGACACCGGCCTGTTCTACATCCCCGGCAACCACTGGTCGATGGACTACTGGACCGAGAAGGTCACCTACAAGCCGGGCAACGCCTACCTGGGCCAGGGCTTCCGCATCAAGCGGCTGTTTGATGACCACGTGGGCATCCTGCGCGCCATGGACCCCAAGACCGGCAAGATCGCCTGGGAGCACAAGGAGAAGCTGCCGCTGTGGGCCGGCACCCTCACCACCGCCGGCGGCCTGCTGATCACCGGCACCTCTGACGGCTTCGTGAAGGCCTTCGACGCCAAGACCGGCCAGGAACTGTGGAAGTTCCAGACCGGATCGGGCGTGGTGTCGGTGCCCATCACCTGGGAACAGGACGGCGAGCAGTACATCGGCCTGTCCAGCGGCTACGGCGGCGCGGTGCCACTGTGGGGCGGCGACATGGCCGAGCTCACCCGCACCGTCACGCAGGGCGGCAGCTACTGGGTCTTCAAGCTGCCCAAGCGTTGATCCCGCAGCCGGCTGTCACACGTGATGAACGCTCGTGATCTGGCCGGCTGGGCGGTGGCTGCGGCCACCGCCTGGCTCGCCCCGGTGGCCCAGGCCGCCGACGCTGCCAACACCACCCCGCAGGTGACCGTCATCAACGGCTGCCACCTCTGGCCCTATGCCCAATGCCCGGGGGCCGACCTGCGCCACGCCAACCTCAAGGGCAAAGACCTGCGCGGCGCCAACTTCACCGGCGCCCAGATGGCCCGCGCCGACCTGCGCTTTGCCAACCTGGCCGGCGCCACGCTGGACGGTGCCGACCTCAGCGGCGCCCGCGGCTACGCCCTCAACGCTCCGGGCGCCTCGTTCAAAGGCGCCAAACTCATCGGCGCCGACTTCGAACAGGCGCGCATGTTCCGCGCCAACTTCACCGAGGCCGACCTCACCGCCGCCAGCCTGGAAGCGGCCAAGATGGCCTTCGTCTGGTTCATCGGCGCCCGCCTGAACAACGCCAACCTGCAGGAAACCAAGTTCAACGCCGCCAACCTGCAGAACGCCCACCTCGACGGCGCCCTACTGCGCTACACCATCTTCCCCGATGCCTTCATGGAAGGCTGCGCGGGTTGCCCAAAGGACTGGTGATGACATGACCCTGACGATGCTGCGATCCCACTGGGCCCTCGCCGCCCTGCTGAGCCTGCCGCTGGCCGCCCTGGCCCGCGAGCCCGGCCCGCCCAACCCGCTGCGCGGTGACGCGCGGGTGTTGCCACAAGGCGCCGCTGCGTTCGAAAAGCATTGCGCCCAATGCCACGGCCATGAATCGTCTCAAACGCCCGAAGGGCCCGACCTTCGCCGGCTCGACACCTTCTGCCGCAAGCTGCAGGAGCCGGGTCTCCAAGACCACTGCCTGAAAGATGTGGACACCTACTACTGGCGCTCGGTGCTGGAAGGCAAGGTGCGCGCCGGCCTGCGCCACATGCCGGCCTGGCAGGATGTGCTGCCCGACGACGAGATCTGGGCCATCAAGACCTACATCGAATCGCGCCGCCCGGCGACCGCGCCACCACGCTGAGGCTGCCCACCTGGCAGCACATCACAGCGCAGCGCTATGACGTGTCACCGTGCCGGCGACCCCGCCACCTCCGCAGCACGTCATACAAAGCCTGCGGCTCGAACGGCTTGCTCAGAAAATCATCCATGCCGGCGCGCAGGCACAGCGCACGCTCGCTGTCGAGCGCATGGGCGGTGAGGGCGATGATGGGCAGGCCGGCCCAGGCGGGCACGTCGCGGATGCTGCGGGTGGTTTCGTAGCCGTCCATCTCGGGCATCTGCACGTCCATCAACACCAGGTCGAACTGGCCTTGCGACAGGCTGGACAGCGCCGCCTTGCCGTTGGGCGCTACGGTGACCTGCGCCCCCACGCCCTGCAGCAGCGCCTCGGCCACCTCCTGGTTGACGTAGTTGTCTTCCACCAGCAGCACACGCAGGCCGGACAGATCCGTGGGTTGCGGCTGCACCAGGGGGGCGACTTCCCCGGTCGGCGCCGGCATCACGGGCACATGCACCCGCCCCAGCCGCAGCGTGAAGCTGAACACGCTGCCCACGGCCGGGGTGCTCTGCACCTCGATGCGCCCGCCCATCAGCCCCACCAGCTGCTGGCTGATGGCCAGGCCCAGGCCGGTGCCGCCGTGGCGGCGGGTGATGGAACCATCGGCCTGGGTGAAAGGCTGAAACAGGTTGGCCACGGTGTGCGCGGCCATGCCGATACCGGTGTCGATGACCTTCACCTGCAGCTCGGCCTCATCGGCCTCGACCTGCAGCGCCGTCACCTGCAGCGACACCTGGCCCCGCGCGGTGAACTTGACGGCGTTACTGCACAGGTTGATCAGTACCTGGCGCAGCCGCAACGCATCGCCCAGCAGGTGGCGTGGCACATCGGGCGCCACGTCGATGTGGAACTGCAGCCCCTTGGTGTTGGCCTGCACCGAGCACAGCGAGCGCACCTCCTCGATCACCTGGTCGAGCCGGAACGGCGCGGGCATCACCGCCAGCTTGCCGGCTTCGATCTTGGAGAAATCGAGGATGTCGTTCAACACGCCCAGCAGCGAGCGCGCCGCGGTGCGGATCTTGTCGAGGTAGTCGCGCTGCTGTGCGTCGAGCGGGGTGAACAGCGCCAGTTCGGTGAAGCCCAGCACCGCGTTCATCGGGGTGCGGATCTCATGGCTCATGTTGGCCAGGAACTCGCTCTTGGCGCGCGTGGCGGCCAGGGCGGCCTCACGCGCCTCAATCAGCGAGCGTTCGGTTTCCACCCGGGCCGTCATGTCGTGCAGCACGATCTGCAGGCGCAGCGGCTGGCCCTGGGCATCGCGCTCCAGCACCGACAAGCTGGCCTCCACCGGCCGCGCCGGCCCCGCCGGACCGCCCAGCACCAGCGCCACCCCGGCCACCGCATCGGTGTGCCGCACCAGGCCCATCAGATCGCGCCAGGCGGGGGTGCGCAGCCACTGCGGCGGGGGCTGCCCCACCAAAGCCGCAGCGTCCGGCCGGCCGGCCAATGCCGCCCACACCGGGTTGGCCAGCAGGATCATGCCCTCGCCATCCAGCAGGCCGGCGCCATCGGCCATGCGCTGCAGCACGTCGTCGAACTGGCGGCGCTGCTGGGCGTACAGCGCGCTCACTGCCTCGCGCTGCTGCTGCAACGCACTGGCACTGGCATCCAGCGAGGCGAGCTGGCGCTGCAGATCCAACTGCAGGCGGGTGATGCCCTGCGCCAGCTGATGCAGCTCATTGCGCCCACCCACCCGCGGCTCGGGCGCCGCACGCGACAGGTCTGCGCGGGTCAGGCTGGCCACGTGGTCCGACAGGCTGCGCACCGGCGCAGACACCCGGCGCCGCACCAGCAGGTGCAGCAGCGCGGCCAGCAACGCCGTCTGCACGCACCAAACCCACAGGAACCGCAAGGTGCCTGCACGCACTTGCTGGCGCACCAAGTCGTGATCCAGCCGCAAGGCCCAGGTGGCGATCACCTGCTGCCCATCCGGGCTCAGCAGCGCATGACGCGTGGGCGGGCTGTCCTGATCGAAACGCCCGCCCGCCTTGGCGTAGTCGAGCGACAGCTGAGGCGACACCACCTCCACCGCCAGGACCGCCGGCAGGTGGCGCATGCCCGACAGCTGGGCCTTCAGTGCTGCCTCATCCAGGTCCCACACCGCCTTGCTGATGCCCGGGGCGTAGGCGGCCACCACCGAGGCACGCTCGGCCTCCAGCCGGGCCGATTCGCTGCGCCAGTTGAGCCAGCCCTGCAGACCGGTGGCCGCCAGCCCCAGTACCGCGGCCAGCAGCAGCACCCGGCGCAGCAACTGGCTCGACAGCGAGGCCTGGCGCGGATGCGGGGATGGGATGGTGCCGGACGGGATCATGAGGCAAGGCAAGACAAGACAGCACCAGCGATCAACGCCGCTGCACCAGCACGGTGGGCGTGGCCGTGGCTGGGGCAATGGCGCTGCCCTGGGCCAGCCGCTTCATCTGGCGGTAGGCCTCGCGCCCCATGGTCATGAAATCAATCGACGCATAGGCCTGCACCAGCCCGTCCCGAAGCAAGTTCAGCTGGGCCTCATCGGGCTGGCCCACCGCCACAAGGATGGCCTGCCCACGCTCGGCCATGCCCGCCTTCAGCGGCTCGATGGCAGCGCGAAACAGCGGCACATCCATCACCGGCCAGTGCCCCACCGAGATGACGACATCAGCCTGCATGTCCTGCAGCGACAGGCTCACCTGCTTGACGGCCCGCGGCGTGTTGTCGCCGGATTGCCAAGGGCAGCGCGCCGGCTCGGTCCAGCCGCCCTGCCCTTGCAGGCGCTCACCGGCCGGGACATCGGCTTGCTGGCTCAAGGCCTGGCGCACGCCCAACAGGCGCTGCTGCAGGTTCGGATCCTTGGCATCGGTGAGGATGCACACCAGGCCACCCCGGGGATGCGACGCCCGCGCGGCCAGCCCCAGTTGCCGGCCAAAGGCCAGGTTGTCTGGCCCCACATAGCCGAGCCGCAAGGCGCGATGCGCGGGCTCGAGATCGGAGTCGAACGTGATCACCGGCACCCGCTGGGCCGCCGCCTGCTTCAGCGCCCCCTCGGCCAGCAGCGCCGAATGCGTGACAGAAACAGCCAGGCCGGCCAAAGGCTTTTTCAGCGCCACCAGGATGGCCGCATCCTGCTGGCGCGCCTGCGCCGCCCCCGGTGCCCCCAGGTGCAGGCAACGGTCGCCCTGCAGCTGCGCCTCTTCAGCACAGCCTTGCCAGGCGCGGATGAAATTTGGATCACCGGTGCTCTTGCCTGCCAGCGCAAAGATCTGCGACTGCGCCCATGCGGGCGCCATGCAACAAAGCAACAGCCAGCGCCAACGACTTGCCAGCATGCCTCAACCCCTTTCGCCGCTCCCTCGAAGCGCTTCGATGGCGCTTTCCTGTACTACGCTTTGACCTGAGACACGGTACCACGGGCCATGCACCGCTCAATCGCGCAAGGATCGGTGCTTTCATCACCCACCTCCTGTCCCTGATCAAGTACCTCACTCGGACCCGACAAAAAATGACCGCTCCCCTGCCTTGCTGCACAACCGGCCCTGCATGGTCGCGCGCGCCTTCCTGATGACGCCCCCCTCGCTCGCTCACCCGCATCCCCTCTGGCGCCGCTTCCTGGCCATCGCCTCGCCGTACTGGCACGGTGAGGAGCGCTGGCGCGCCACCGGCCTGCTGGCCCTGCTGGGCGTGCTGCTGCTGGGCCAGACGGCCTTCAACGTGGCCTTCAACCACGAGACCGGCGAGTTCACCTCGGCCTTGGCCGCGGGCGACAGCGCGCGCTTCTGGGCGTCGATCCGGCGCTACACGCTGATCCTGGTGGCGGCCGTGCCGATCTACGCGCTGTACTACTTCGTGCGCGACACGCTGGGCCTGCGCTGGCGGCGCTGGCTCACGCAGTCGTTCCTGGGCCGCTACTTCGGTCACCGCGCCTTCTACCGCCTGAACACCGAAGCCGGCATCGACAACCCCGACCAACGCATCGCCGAAGACATCAACGCCTTCACCCAGCAGTCGTTGTACTTCTCGATGATCATGCTGGGCGCGGTGATCCAGCTGGCCGCCTTCAGTAGCGTACTGTGGGGCATCTCGCAGGTGCTGGTGTACTTCCTGATGGGCTATGCGTTGCTGAGCACGGTGTTCACCGCCGGCGTGTTTGGCAAGCCGCTGATCGCGCTGAACTTCAAGCAGCTACAGCGCGAAGCCAACTTCCGTTTCAATCTGGTGCGGGTGCGCGAGCATGCCGAGTCGATTGCCCTGCACAACGGCGAGCCGCGCGAGATGTCGTCGCTGCAGCGGGTGTTTGAGACGGTGTACGCCAACTACCGGCAGATCCTGCGCTGGCAGTTCAAGCTGAACCTGTTCCAGTACGCGCACAGCTTTCTCACCATCGTGCTGCCCAGCGTGATCTTGGCGGACGACGTGCTCTCAGGCCGCATCGAGGTGGGCCGCGCGGTGCAGGCGGCCGGGGCCTTCGGCGCGATCCTGAGCGCGCTGACCGTGATCGTCGAGCACTTCGAGGGGCTGTCGCGCTTTTCAGCCGGTGTGAACCGCCTGCATGCGTTTTCGCAGACGCTGGCCGACCCGGGCCGCATCGGCCATGCCGCAGGCATCGAGCCTGGCGCCCAGATCAGCACCGTGCCCAGCGAGCACCTGGCGCTGCAGGGCCTCACCGTCTACACCCCGCAGCGCGAGCACCTGCTGGTGCGCGCCCTTGATGTGCAGGTGCCACCCGGCCAGGGCCTGCTGATCGTGGGACCCAGCGGTTGCGGCAAAAGCTCACTGCTGCGGGTGATGGCCGGCCTGTGGCACACCGGTGAGGGCGAGGTGCTGCGCCCGGCCGGGCCGGACATGATGTTCTTGCCCCAGCAGCCTTACCTGCCGCTCGGCGACCTGCGCACCCAACTGCTCTACCCCAACACCGAGCGCGACATTTCTGACGAAGAACTGCTGCACTGGCTGGCCCGCGTGAACCTGCCCGCGCTGGCCGAGCGAGTGGGCGGCCTGCATGTGGAGCTCGACTGGGCCAAGCTGCTGTCGGTGGGCGAGCAGCAGCGCCTGGCCTTCGCCCGCGTCCTGCTGGCCAAGCCGCGCTACGTGCTGCTGGATGAAGCCACCAGCGCGCTCGACGCGGCCAATGAAGCGCAGCTCTACCGCCAGCTCGCCGGCCTGTCGATCACGCCCATCAGTGTGAGCCACCATGCCGCCGTGCTGCCCTATCACCACCAGGTGATGGCACTGCCCGGCGATGGCACCTGGACGCTCCAGGCGGCCGAAGGCTACCGCTGGTCATGAAGTCCACAGGCCCAGCGCCGGCCAATGGTCAAGCCGATCCAGATACCCCGCGGCCGGCACCGCATGGATCGGCTCGCCGTGGTTGAAGCCATACGTCATCAGCCACACCGGGCAGCCCGCTGCATGCGCCGCCTGCGCATCGTTGCTTGAATCGCCCACCATCCAGGTGTGCGCCGGCACGGTGCCCAGCGCCTCGCAGGCCTTCAGCAACGGCATCGGGTGAGGCTTGCGGCGCTCGAACGCATCGCCACCCCACACCTGCTCGAAGTGATCCAGCAGCCCCTTATGGGCCAGCAGCGGCCGGGCAAAGTGCGTGGGCTTGTTGGTGAGACAACCCAGCCGCAGGCCCCGCGCCCGCAACGCCCGCAAGCCTTCAACCACGCCAGGAAACAGCACCGAGGCCTGGCCGTTGATGGCCAGGTAGTGGCGCTCGTAGGCCGCCCAGGCCGCGTCATACCAACGATCCACCCCAGCCGCATCCTGGCTCAGCGCCAGCGTGCTGCGCAGCAAGTGCTCCGAGCCCTGGCCCACGGTGTGCTCGACAAAGGCTTCATCCACCGGTGGCAGACGCAGCTCCGCGAGCATGCCGTTCAGGGCCAGCAGGAAGTCACCACGGGTGTCGACGAGGGTGCCGTCGAGGTCGATGAGCAGGGCTTGGGGTGGAGAGAGGGTCATGGGTTGGCTTCGGGTTCGTCAAGATTGGCCTGCATGCGCGCCAGCAACCCACCCAGCTGCTGCAATTCGTCGGCCTCAAAGTGGTGGACCAGGCGTGCCGCCAGGCGCTTGCGCCGAGCCTGCAGGCCCTGTTGCAGCGCCTGACCGGCCGCGGTGAGCTGCAGGCGCAGCTTGCGGCGGTCTTGCGCGTCGGGCTCGCGTTGCAGCAGGCCGCGGGCTTCGAGCTGCTGGATCAGGCGGGTGACCTGGGCCTTGTCGCGCCGGCTGTGCGCCACCAAGTCGCCCTGTGTCCAGTCGGGGTGGTGGGCCAGTTGCTGCAGCAGGCGGGCCTCCATCGGCGCCAGGGCGTGGGCCGGATCGTCAGTGTCTTCGCGCAGGCTGGCGTGAAAGCGCGTGCGCAGGCCAAACAGCAGGGCCTGCAGTTGTTCGAGCACATCTTCCTGGAGCGCAGAGCGGGTCTTGGGCATGGGGAGCTTCCATCAGGCCGGGCGGGACAAGTCATCATTTTAGTTGACATTGTCTCCTTGTTGACGCATCCTAATGGTTGTCAATATCAACCATATAGCCGACCCCCATGACCTTGACCCACACCACATCCCGAGAAACGCAGCGCGTGCGCCACCCCCTCAAGACCCGCCGCGTACAGGTGCTGCGCACCAAACGGCTGAGCCCGCACATCACGCGCGTCACCTTTGGCGGCCCGGATCTGAACGACTTCGTGAGCCTAGGCTTCGATGACCATGTGAAGCTGATGCTGCCCCACCCCGGCCAGACCGCACTGGTACTGCCGGTGCCCGGCCCGAACGGCTCGGAAATGCCCGAAGGCGCCGAGCGACCGGTGATGCGCGACTACACGCCGCGCCGCTTCGACACCCAAGCGTGCGAGCTCGACATCGAATTCGCCCTGCACGGCGACGGCCCGGCCGCCACCTGGGCCGCCCAGGCGCAGCCGGGGCAGATGGTGGGCATCGGCGGCCCGCGCGGCTCGTTCGTCGTGCCCACCGGCTTCGACTGGCACCTGCTGATCGGTGACGAGACGGCCCTGCCGGCCATCGCCCGGCGGCTGGAAGAACTGCCTGCTGGCGTGACCGCGCTGGTGGTGATCGCCATCGACCCGGCCGACCAACGCCCGCTCGTCAGCGCAGCCACACTGCAGCTGCAGTGGGTGGCCCCGGACAGCGAGGCCCTGCTGCAGGCCGTGACGGCGCTGACCCTGCCTGCGGGCGAAGGCCATGCCTGGGCGGCCGGCGAAGCCCGTGCCATGGCGCGGGTGCGGGAGGCGCTGACCCAACACCATCGCATTGCCAGCCACCGTTGCCGCTGCGCCGCCTACTGGAAGTCAGGCGCCGCCGGCCATCATGAAAATCTGCAGGATTCGGCAAGCTGATGCAACACAACAACCATCGATCGGCGCACCGGCAACATACTCGGCAGGACGGCTCAATCTCGGGTCGATTCGGTCGATAAGACCGTCACGATGTGCGGTACCCGTAGTTTGAACACCTTGTTGTCCTGGTTGATGGGCCCCCCAGGGGCGCAGCGGGTGCGGCTGTCCCAGTCGCTGCTGGCGTTCTCGGTGTTCCTGGTCTTCGCCGGCATTCAGCACCTGGAAGTGGTGCTCGGGTTGATGGACCGCCAGGAATCCAACGCGCTCACCGCCTTCAATCTGATCGGCGCCACCACCTTCGTAGTGATCATCCGCAGCGGGCTGAATCAGCGCCTGTGGCCCAAGGACCCCGCCCTCACCGTGGCGCAGATCCTTTTTTCATTGGCCTCGATCAGTTGGTCGTACAGCGTCACCGGCCCAGCCCGCGGCATGGTGATCTCGATCGTGATCCTGATCTTGTTGTTCAGCATGTTTCAGTTGCGACCGGGCCAGGCAAGGTTGCTGGCCCTGATCGGCTTCCTGATGCTCACGGGCACGATGGCCTGGCGGGCCGTGGGCCCGCATGCGCGCTACGACCCGCAGGTGGAGGTGGTGCATGCCCTGTTCACTGCCGTGGTGGTGAGCGCCACGGCGGCCCTGTCGATTCGGCTGGGCAAGCTGCGCGCACGCCTGTCAGCCCAGAAGTCCGCGCTGGAACAGGCGCTGGAAGTGAACCGCGAGCTGGCCACGCGTGACAGCCTCACCGGCCTGCTGAACCGCCGCGCCATGATGGAGCTGCTGCAACAACACCGCCCGATGCAGCGCCGCACCGAAGGCGCCATGGCGCTGGCGTTGCTGGACATCGACTGGTTCAAACGCATCAACGACACCCACGGCCACCAGGTGGGCGACGCCGTGTTGCAGCGCTTTGCCGAGCTGGCTCGCTCGGGCCTGCGCACAGGCGATGCGCTCTCACGCTGGGGCGGTGAAGAGTTTCTACTGTTGATGCAAGACACCACCGAGGTCGAAGCCCTGGTGGCGCTGGAGCGGGTGCGCCAGCGCATCGCCGGCGGCAAGTTCGAAGAGCTGGCGCCTGGGCTGCAGCCCACGTTCTCGGCCGGGCTGACGCCCTACCAAGCCAATGAGCCGTGCGCCGAGGTGATCGAGCGCGCCGACCAGGCGCTCTACCGGGCCAAGCACAACGGCCGCAACCGGGTGGAAGTGGCCGCCGTACCGGCCTGAGGCACCGCGGGCCCTCGCGCCGGCCCTAACTGCCGGCCTTCCAGCGCAACGGCTTGAACGGCCCGCGCAGCGATTCCTCGCCCAGCGGCAGCGGCAACGGGTCAAACTTCAACACCGTCTCGGGCACCTCGTGATCAGGCAACTGATCCAGCAAGTGACGGATCAAGGCCAGGCGGCCGCGCCGTTGGTCATTGAAGTCGACCAGCGTCCACGGCGCGTGGTCAGTATGGGTGGCCTTGAGCATGGCATCGCGCGCTGCACCGTATTCGCGATACTTCAGCCGCGCCTGCAGGTCGATGGGCGAGAGCTTCCAGCGTTTGAGCGGGTCGGCGCAGCGCTCGGCGAAGCGGCGCTCCTGCTCGGCCTGGTCCACCGTGAGCCAGTACTTGAAGAGCAGGATGCCGTCGTCCACCAACTGGCGCTCGAAACCAGGCACCTGCTTCAGGAAGGCCTTGGCCTGCGCCTCGGTGCAAAAGCCCATCACCCGCTCAACGCCGGCGCGGTTGTACCAACTGCGGTCAAACAAGGTGATGTGGCCGGCCGCGGGCAGGTGGGCCACGTAGCGCTGGAAGTACCACTGCTGCTGCTCTTCCTCGGTGGGTTTGCCCAACGCCATCACATGGCACTGGCGCGGGTTCAAGCCGCTCAGCAAGGTGTTGATGACCCCGGTCTTGCCGGCGGTGTCGCGCCCCTCCAGCAAGATCAGCAGGCGCTTGCCGGTGTGCCTCACCCAACGGGCCACGCGGATCAGCTCCAGCTGCATCGGCGCCAGGGCGTCTTCGTAATCGTCGCGGCCAAGGGCGTCATTCGCCTTGGTCTTCGGCTTGGTCTTCGGCTTGTCGCGCTGGCCCATCGTGGCTCCTGGAGGCAGTGGCTGTGCGCGGCCTTTATACCCTGCCATCGCACAATGTCGGCATGCCTGACGACGTCGCCCCCTACCCTGTGCGCATCGAGCCTGCGGGCTGGGTGTTCACCGCGACACCTGCGCAAAGCCTGCGGGAAGCAGCCGTTGAGGCCGGCATCGTGCTGCCCACGTCGTGCCGCAACGGCACCTGCCGGGCCTGCCTGGTGCGCCTGATCGACGGCCAGGTGACCTACCGGGTCGACTGGCCAGGACTCAGCGCCGAGGAGCAGGCCACCGGCTGGACGCTACCCTGCGTGGCCTTGGCCCGCAGTGCGCTGGTGATCGAGCAGCCCAACGCCTCATCCACAGCCTGCGTCGCCAGCACCCCCAACGCCTGATCCCCCCCAGGTGAGCGGCCGCACCGGCAGGCGCAGTTGCACGGTGTGTAGCCCGTCAACCTGCTGGAAGCGGATCTCGCCCCCCAGCCGCTCCACCACCTGACGAACCACCGCCAGGCCCAGGCCGGTACCCGGGCGTTGGCGGCTGGTGTCACCGCGACCAAAGGCGCGCAGGGCTTCGGCTTGCTGGGTGGGAGGAATGCCGGGGCCGGTGTCGATCACCTCCAGGCAGGCGGTGGCCGGCGCATCCACGGCGCGATACAGCCGCAGCATCACTGGCGCCTGCCCGTGCTGGAAAGCGTTGTCGAGCAGGTTGGCGATCACCCGGTCGATCAGCACGCCGTTCGCGGGGGCCAGCCACAGGTGCGCAGGGGCCTCAATGCGCAGCTCAGCCACAGGGCGGCCCATGGCGCGCACAGCGGCGCGGGCGTGTTCGGCCAGGTCCACCTGTTCGTCCAGCGGCAGCTCACCGGCACGCACATGGTCGAGGAAGCTTTGCAGCAGTTGGTCGGCCACGCTGACGTTGCGGGTGATCGTGTCACGCCGGGCAGCCAGCGTGACGTCACCGTCGGGCAGCAGTTCGGCCGCCATGCGAATGCGCGCCAGCGGGCTGCGCAGGTCATGCGACACCCCAGCCAGCAGCAGGCTGCGCTCACGCGCTTGTTCGGCCAGGCGGGCCTGGGCGGCCTCCCAGGCGGCCTCGATCGTGGCCATTTCCACCGTGCCCGCGGGAGCCGCCGGCACTGGGCGCGACGGGTCTTCAATGCGCTGGCGCAGCCGCTCCAGCGGACGGCTGAGCGTGCGCGCCAAGCGCCAGTTCACCAGCAACAGCAGCCCCAGTGCCATCGTCAGCATGGCGACCATGCGCAGCGGCAGGCGCGGCTCCACCAGTTGATCGGGCACGCCCAGCCAACGGGTGCCCGCAGGCCCCGGCAAGGCCAGCCAGATCAACGGCGGCTCCTCGCGGATCGACACGGCCACGCTAGCGGCCGGCACACCACCCTCCCGCAACGTGTCCAGCAAGGTGGCGATGCGCGGCGCCCAGGCACGGGTGTGGAACACCGAACCCGGCAGTTGCGCCACCTCACGCACCGGCCCGGCGCACCCCCCCTCGCGCTCACCCTTGCCCGCCATGGCACGACAGGCCAGGTGGGCACGCAGATCAGGCAGCCAACGCTCGGCCATCAACTGCGCCACGGTGCGGTTGCGCTCGACGTAGAACACCAGGGCAAACAAGCCCAGCAACGCCAGGCTGGTGATCACCTGCACCAGCACCAGGCGGGCAAACAGCGTGGGAACCCGTGCCATGGCCTTGCCTCAGGCCGCGCCACGCGGGGCGAAGGCATAGCCCTCGCCCCGCACGGTGACAATCCAATCCGGCCCGGGCAGGGCCAGCTGCAGCTTGCGGCGCAGGCGTGCCACCTGAACATCCACCGTGCGGTCCTGTGGCCGGTAGTTGCCGGCCTGCACGGCCTCGTTGAGCTGTTCGCGGCTGCGGGCCTGGCCGGGCACACGGGCCAACGCGAGCAGCAGCTTGAATTCCACGCTGGTGAGCGCCAGCACAGCGCTGCCGGCACGCACTTCGCGCTGCACCAGGTCGATCTCCAGGCCGTCAAAGCGCAACAGCGGCGCTTCGGCCCGGCCTGGCGCCGTGCGGCGCAACAGGGCCCGCACACGGGCCACCAGCTCGCGCGCCTCGAAGGGCTTGCCCAGGTAGTCGTCGGCGCCGATCTCCAGGCCCAGCACCCGGTCGAGCGGATCACCGCGCGCCGTGAGCATCACCAGGCCCAGGGCGGGGTGCGCGGCGCGCCAGCGAGCGCACAGCTCGTAGCCATTGGCATCGGGCAGCATCACATCAAGCAGCACCAGATCGGGATGCAAGGTATTCAGGGCCCGTTCCCCGTCGCCGCCGGTGAGCACCGCATGGCTGGCCCAGCCTTCGCGCTGCAGCAGTTCACACACGAGCCCCGAGAGCTCGGCATCGTCATCCACCACCAGGATCAAGGGCTTGGCTTGCATGGATGCAGTGTAGGAGCGGCCCATGCGCCGCGCCGGCATGTTGCAGCACTGTCATGTTTTGTCGTGCAGCGTCAGCGCGGGACAGCCGGCCCGGGCGTGCAATGCAGGCACGGCGAACCCTTCGGTTGCCGCCCTTTCAAACCGCTTCCAAGGAGCCTTCGATGACCACGCACACTGCCCTGATCCGCACCACCGTCGCCACCACCCTGCTGGCCTGCGCCGGCCTCTGGCTCACCGCCCCCGCCGCCCAGGCACGCGAGCGCCACAGCAGCATCACCGGCGCTGGCGGGCGCACCGCCACGCGAGACGTGATGCGCTCGCAAGGCGATGTGTCGTCCACCACCACCGGCCCTGGCGGACGCACCAGCTCGCGCCTGGTCGACCGCAGCGCCACCGGCACCAGCGCCACCACCACCGGCCCGAACGGCCAGACCGTGACCCGCAGCACCACCCGCACCGATACCGGCTCCAGCACCACGGTGCAAGGCAGCAACGGCCAGTCGGCCACGGTGGAGGTGACGCGTTGAGCGCCGTGCGACGGCTCGTCACGGGCCTGACCTTGGCAGCGGCCTTGCTGCCCGGCGCCTGGGCCGCTGGCGACAGCGCCTGCCGGGCCGACGTGCAAAAGCACTGCGCCAACGAGCGACCCGGCGGCGGCCGGGTGGTGACCTGCCTGCAGGCCCACGAGGCCGAGCTGAGCCCGGCCTGCCAGAGCCAACTGCCGGCACTGGCCAGCTGCTCTGCCAAGGTCAAACAGCTCTGCCCCGACCCCAAGCCGCGCGCCCTGCGCACCTGCATGAAGGAGCACCAGGCCGAGCTGGGTGCCGATTGCGCGGCGCTGGCGCGCCCCTGACCTTTGCATCCATGGAGGCCGTCGCCCATGAACACCCCCCTGCCCACACTGCGTGACGCCCTGCCACCCGAGGCCGGCGCGTGGTTGCTGCTGCTGCTTGGGCTGGTGTGGGGGGCCGCCACGATCGAAGGGCTGGTGCGGCAACGCCTGTTGCACCAGCCCTACGACTGGCGCGCCTACGCTGCCTCGGTGGGCGATGCCCTGGGCCGGCGAGCGGTGGATGCGCTGGGCCTGTCGCTGGCCGCGCCGGTGCTGGCCTGGGCCTATGAGCAACGCCTGGCCACGCTGGCTGTGCAGACGCTGTGGCAAGGGCTGCTGCTGTTCCTGCTGCACGAGCTGGCGTACTACGCCTACCACCGCGCGGCGCACCGGGTGGGCTGGTTCTGGGCCTCGCACGCCGTGCACCACTCACCCAATGAACTGACACTGGCCGCCGCGCTGCGCCTGGGGTGGACGGGCAAGCCCACCGGCACCGCCCTGTTCTTTGCACCGCTGATCTGGCTGGGCTTTTCACCTGTGGCGGTGCTGGGCCTGCTGGCCATCAACCTGCAGTACCAGTTCTGGCTGCATGCCACCTGGATACCGAAGCTGGGCCCGTTGGAATGGCTGTTCAACACACCCTCGCACCACCGAGTGCACCATGCCAGCAACCCCGAGTACCTGGACTGCAACTACGGCGGCGTGTTGATCATCTACGACCGCTTGTTCGGCACCTTCACGGCCGAGCGCGACGACCTGCCGCCACGGTATGGCCTCACCACACCGCAGCGCAGCCACAACCCGCTGCGCATCAACGTACAACCTTGGCTCGACCTGGGGCGTGATGTGGTCCGGGCGCGCGGCGTGATGCCGCGGCTGCGCCGGCTGCTGGGACCGCCGCCGCGGGCCGCCGATCAGAACCCCATGCGATACCGCAGCGAGACCTGCAGCGTGCGACCCGCCGCGGGCTCGAAGTAGCGCGCGTTGGCATCGTTGACGATCACACTGCCGGCGTAGCGATGGTCAGCCAGGTTGTCGACCCGGGTGAGCCATTCCACCTGGCTGGCGGCGCCCACCTGCCAGCGTTGCAGCCAGCGCAAGCCCAGGATGCCGTAGCCGGGGGCGTAGCGGGTGTTGACATCGTTGGCCGCCGTGCGGCCCAGTGCACGCCATTCCACCGCACCTTCACCGCCTGGCAAAGGCGACCAGACCAACTCGGCCCATGCGCCAAAGGGCTGCGTGCCAGCAATGCGGTTGCCCGCCGGCACCGGCTGCGTGGCGGTGGCACAGGGAATGCCAGCACAGGTGAGGAAGTTGTCGCGGTACTTGGCCGACAACCAGTTGATCGCTGCCGCCGTGCGCCACTGCGGGCTGAAGCGCCACTGTGTGCTGAGCTCGGCGCCATAGCGGCGGGTGCGGCCCACGTTCTGGAAGGCCGAGCGGCCACCGCTGTTGGTCTGCACGCCAATCTCGTTGCTGGTGTCCACCCAGAACAGCACGGCATCCACCGCCACATCGCGGCCACTGCGCCACTTACTGCCCACCTCAAACTGGCGGCTGGTCTGCGCCTGCAGGGCGGTGTTGAAGCCACCGGCACCACTGGCGCTGTAGGCCAGTTCGCCCAGCGTGGGCGATTCGAACCCGCGCGCCGCGCTGGCATGCAGGCTCCACTGTGGCGACAGCGCCCAGCGCAGGCCCACCACCGGTGTGGTGTAGTCAAAGCGCATCTCGCCCGAGTCATTGCCGTTCGACAGGTAGTAGTCGGTGGCCTTGAGCTTTACCTCGCCGCTGCGCAGGCCGGCAGTGGCCGTCCAGGCGGGGGCGAGCTGCCATTCGACCTGGCTGTAGGCCTCGTGGGTCTGCGCTGTGTTTTGCTCGTTGCGACGCAGGTTGCCCTGCACGCCCAGGGCCGTGGGCGCGGCCACGGTGCCGGTGAAGTTTTCGTAGCCGCGACGGTCATCGCGCTGGTGCTCGACATTGACGCCAGTGACCAGCTCAAGCCCGGTCCAGCGCCAGGTCAGGCGGCCATCGATGCCTTCATACACCCGGTCGAAATCGACCAGGCCACCACCATGGCGCGGGGCGGTGGCGATGTTCTGCGTGCCCGGCGCAATGGCGAGGTACTGCACCACACCGCGGCTGCCCCAGTAGCTACTCACCTGGCTTTGCACCAGCGGGCCGGTGCCGGTGAAGTCGTGCTGCCAGCTCAGGCCGGTCTGCGTCTGCCGCACGGTCTTGCGGGTGTTGTAGGTCAGCGCCTGCGGGGTGGTCTGGCGCGGGTTGTCGTAGAACTGGCCGAGGTCCAGGCCCAACGGGTCTTGCGCCACCAGATCCTGGTTGCTGAGCAGCCAGGTGAGCTTGTCATACTGGCCACGCCAGCCCACGCGCAGGTTGCCCAGCAGGCGCTCGGCGCTGCTCTGCGGGCGCGGGCCATCGGTGTCGAAGTGCACGAGGTTGCCGCTGAGTTCCCAGCCGCCGTCCAGCGGCATCTGCAGGCCAATGCGTTGCTGGCGCAGGCCATCGCTGCCCCAGTCCACCCCCACTTCCGCACGGCGCTCGGTGACCGGTGCCGAGAAGATGGCGATGACACCGCCCGAACTGTTGCCGTACAAGGCCGAAAACGGCCCGCGCAGCACCTCGACGCGCTCGGCGCCGGCCAGATCGAAATGGGCCACCTGGCCCTGGCCATCGGGCATGGTGGCCGGGATGCCATCGGCATACAACCGCAGGCCGCGCACCCCGAAGGTGGCGCGGGCGCCGAAGCCGCGGGCGCCCACCTGCAGGTCTTGCGCATAGTTTTGGCGCTGGTTGACCGTCAGGCCCGGCACCCGCACCAGGGCTTCAGAGAGGTTCACCATCGGGCCGGCCGCGTGCAGCGCAGCCTCGCTGATCACACTGGCGGCAAAGGGCGCATCGGCCAGGCGGCGCGCCGCGGTGCTGCCGGTGACCACCACCGGATCCAGCGACACATCGGCATCAGCGGGCGCGGCGCAGGCAGCGCCCGCCCCCAGCAGCAAGGACAAGGCGGTGGAACAAGGACGGAGTCTAGACATGGGGCCGGGTGCTTCTGAGGGGGAAACCGTCGACGACAGCGACAGCGCTCGATGGTAGTCAATCACGCCGTGAGCACTCCCGACACACGATCAGCCCAAGCCCGCTCTTACACTGCGCGCCTCTCCCGTCCGTGCCCCGCACCCGATGATCCGGCACCTACTCCAACGTCATGGCCTGTACACGGTGGTCGCGCTGATCACGGTGACGTCGGTGCTTGCCTCGGCGATCATCACCAGCGGCATCATCTACGGCCTGCTGGGTGACACCATGGGCCGCAATGCCTGGCTGGTGACGCTGGTCACCCCGCTGTTGATGTCACCCGCAGCCTCGTGGACCCTGCTGCGGTTGGTGGTGCAGCTGGACCGGGCGCAGGAGGAGTTGCGCGAGCTGTCGCTGCGCGACCCGCTGACGGGCTGCTACAACCGACGCCACTTCCTGCATGTGCTGCGCCACGAGATCGGCCGCGGCCAGCGCTACGGGCAGGCCTGCTCGGTGGCGATCCTGGACGTCGACAACTTCAAGCTGATCAACGACCGCTTAGGCCATCAGGCTGGCGATGAGGTGCTGCAGCAGGTGGCGCGCAGCTGCCAGGCCGTGGTGCGGGAGACTGATTTGTTCGCCCGCATCGGTGGCGAAGAGTTCGCCGTGCTGCTGCCGCAAACCTCGATGGTCGAAGCCCATGCCCTGATCGAGCGGCTGCGGCTGCAGGTGCAGTCACTGGCCTTCGAGGCCGTGCCGCAGCTGAGCCAGGTGACGATCAGCGGCGGGGTGGTCAGCGCCCAATCGGTCGATCAGGTCGATGCCGTCATGCATGCCGCCGATCATGCGATGTACCGCGCCAAGCGCGAGGGCAAGAACCGCATCGTGATGGGCGCTCACAGCATCACCGGCGGGTGACGCAGCGCCCACCGGTGATGCGCAGGATCAGAAGCTGGTCCAGTCGTCGTCACCCGCCATCGCCGGCTCCGCTGCCTTGGCCGGCGCAGCACGCGGGCTGACCGCAGCAGGCTTGGCGGACTTTGCGGCCACGTCAGTCAGCGTGGGCATGCCGGCAGCGGGCGCCGGGGTGGCTGCCACGTGCATGTGCACCACCGGCTTGGCCCGTTGAGGTGCTGGCATCGCAGCAGCGGCCCCACCTTGCGCGTGCTGGCTGAGCTGGAAGGTGCCCACCAGCCCGTTCAGGCGGGTGGCCTGCTCGCGCAGGGATTCCGCAGCGGCAGCACTCTCTTCCACCAACGCGGCGTTCTGCTGCGTCATCTGGTCGAGCTGCACCACCGCACCGTTGACCTGGCCAATGCCCGCGCTTTGCTCGGCGGTGGCGGCAGAGATCTCGCCGATCACGTCGGTGACGCGCTGCACGGCCGAGACGATGTCCTGCATCGTGCCACCGGCATCTTGCACCAGCTTCGTGCCGGATTCGACGCTCTCGACACTGGCGCCGATCAACGTCTTGATCTCCTTGGCGGCGTTGGCGCTGCGCTGCGCGAGGCTGCGCACCTCGCCGGCCACCACGGCAAAACCGCGGCCCTGCTCACCCGCGCGGGCGGCTTCCACCGCGGCGTTCAGCGCCAGGATGTTGGTCTGGAAGGCGATGCCGTCGATCACGCCGATGATGTCGCTGATCTTGCGGCTGGAGGTCGAGATCTCGCCCATGTTCGTCACCACCTGCTGCATCACCTGGCCACCGCGATGGGCCGCCTTCGATGCCGAGGTGGCCAGCTGGTTGGCGGTGGCCGCGGAGTCGGCACTTTGCTTCACCGTGCCGGTCAGCTCTTCCAGCGACGAGGCCGTCTGCTGCAGGCTGCTGGCGGTGAGCTCGGTGCGCTGAGACAGATCGGTGTTGCCTGACGCCACCTCGGTGCTGGCCACCTGGATGCTGTCGGCGCACTCGCGGATGTCGCCCACCAAGTGGCGCAGGCTGGCCTGCATGTCGGCCAGGGCATTGAGCAAGGCGCCGATCTCATCGTTCTGCGTGTTGCGCACGTTGGCCGACAGGTCACCCTTGGCCACGGTGCGAGCCAGTTCGACGGCACGCTGCAGCGGCCGGCTGATGCTGCGCGAGATCAGCAGCGCCGACAGCATGCCGCCGCCCAGCGCCAGCGCCACCATCACAGCGGTCAGCCATTGAGAGGCCTGCGCACTGCGCTGCGACTCGGTGGCCGCTTCAGCCATCGACGCGGCCACGGCCTTACGCAACCCATTGAGGCTCTCCATCCACATCATCTGCGGGCTCGACACCTGGGTGGCGTAGAAGTCGGACAAGGTGTTCCGGTCGGTGGTTCCTGCCAGCGCGGCCATCTGATTGAACAGGGAGAGCGCGCCGTCTTCGACAGCTTGCACGGCAGTGAAAGACTTCTTCCACCCGTCATGCCCCGCGCCCACCGGCAGCTTGGCCAGCGCCTGCTTGCCCTGACCGTAGCGTTCGACGGCGCCCTTGAATTCCTTCAACTGCAGTTTGATTTCCTCGGGATCCTCCAGCTGGCACAGTTGCCCCAACGAGATGACCATCTCCTGCACGGCAATCTGCATGTCGTTAGCCAGCGACCCGCGCCGCGCGTCTTCTTCGACCAGCACCCGCGTGCTCTCCGAAAGGGAGCGCGTCTGATACCAACCCATCGCGCCCACGGCACCCAGCATCACCAGCACGACGCCGAAGCCCAGGTGCAACCGAGTCGAAATGCTCATGCCCTTCAAGCCGCCCTTGGTGCTTGCGCCCGTGTTGGAACTCTGCATAGCTGTCTCCATGAAAACGGCTGGCTCGTGGCTGGCCGCGACTGCCTCAGATAGAGGCCCCTCGAAATAGATGCGGTGCAGGGCCTGTCCGCCTGGACAAACCCAACCCGCTGACACGCACTTTAGGTGTGCATGGAGACTGGATATCGGAGAAACACGGTCACCATTCAGCGGCTGTTTCAAACCGGGACACCACGAATGCCAAGAAGTTCTCGAATCGGGCCGCGCCCGCCCCGTGGACCGGCCAACCCCGGGTTCATCCGGCTGCAGTTCAGCACGCCCTTGCTGGCCTTGATCACGCGAAGGTGCAGTAGCATCAGCGCTGGCCGCTGCTTCAGCACGTGTCCTGATCTGGACACGCTCGCCTCACCCCACCCGCATGAAAAACAAGGTCGACCCCACCGAGACGCCTGAAAAGCTGGCGGCCGTGCGCAATATCCGCCGGCTGATGGATTTCTGGGATATCCAGCCCGACGAGCTGCAAGGCGTGGAAGTGATCGTGCGCCCGCCACCGCCGCCGCCCACGGTGCGTTACCGCCACCCGATCACCCAGGACGAATGGGACGGCGAAGGCGCGCAACCCGACTGGCTGCGCATGGCCTTGCTGCGCGAAGGCTACACGGTGGACGAACTGCGGCGCTGCGCCGCCGAAACATCGTCGGCCTAGAAGGCTAAACCGGCCCGCAGGCCACCGGCGCCAAGGCTGCCCGGATCACCCCACCGCCCAGGCACACCTCGCCGTCGTACACCACGGCCGACTGGCCGGGCGTCACCGCCCATTGCGGCGCATCGAAATCCAGGCGCACAGCCGGCAGCTCGGTGGAGCCGGCCGAGGCCAGGCGCATGGCCGCATCGGTCTGCCGGTAGCGGGTCTTGGCGGCATATTCACCCGGCGCAGGCGGCCGGCCCGACACCCAGCTCAGGTCTTCCGCCTCCAGCGCCCCTGACAACAGCCAGGGGTGGTCATGCCCCTGCACCACGTAGAGCGTGTTGTTCACCAGGTCTTTGCGGGCGACGAACCACGGATCGTGGTCACCACCTCCGCGCGGTGCCCCGCGCTCCTTGATACCGCCGATGCCAATGCCCTTGCGCTGGCCCAGCGTGTAGAAGCTCAGGCCCACATGCTGGCCCAGCACGCGGCCACGGTCGTCCTTGATCGGGCCGGGGGCGTGGCTCAGGTAGCGGTTGAGGAATTCGCGGAACGGCCGCTCGCCGATGAAGCAAATGCCGGTGGAGTCCTTCTTCTTGGCGTTGGGCAGCTTGATCTCTTCGGCAATGCGGCGCACTTCGGTCTTGTGCAGTTCACCCACCGGGAAGAGCGTGCGCGCGAGCTGCTGCTGGTTGAGGCGGTGCAGGAAGTAGCTCTGGTCCTTGGCCGGGTCCAGCCCCTTCAGCAGCTCGTGCAGGCCGGTAGCGGGGTTGTGGCGCACGCGCGCGTAGTGGCCGGTGGCGATGGCTTCGGCGCCCAGCCGCATGGCGTGGTCAAGGAAGGCCTTGAATTTGATTTCGGCGTTGCACAGCACGTCGGGGTTGGGCGTGCGGCCGGCCTGGTATTCGCGCAGGAACTCGGCGAAGACGCGGTCTTTGTATTCGGCCGAGAAGTTGACATGCTCGATGTCGATGCCGATCACATCGGCCACGCTGGCGGCGTCCAGGAAGTCTTGCCGCGACGAGCAGTATTCACTGTCGTCGTCATCTTCCCAATTCTTCATGAACAGGCCGACCACCTCGTAGCCCTGCTGTTTCAACAGCCAGGCGCTCACCGCCGAATCGACCCCGCCACTCAACCCCACGACCACACGTTTGCTCGTCATGGGCCGGATTCTATTTTTACGGCTTGTCAGGCGGCGGCAGCGTGGATCTGCTCCGGGTTCCAGAGGGTGTCATCCACCGTCAGCAGGCCGAGCGGGTAGCGCACGCCAGCGAAATGATCTTCCACACTGCGCAACACCATCGGACTGCGGTGGCGGTGGCGGCTGGCGCGCAGCTCGTCGAGCGTCATCCAAAGGGTGCGCACGATGCCGGTGTCCAGCGCTCGTCCGGCGATCACTTCGCCCGCGCGACCGGTAAAAGCCAGGCGCAGGTAGGTGACGTCTTCACCGATGGCCGGGCGCTGGAAACGCGACATGTAGATCCCGACCAGGTGCGTGGGTTCGAACGGACGCGCCGTTTCCTCCAATGCTTCTCGCGCCACGGCGTCGATCGGCGACTCGCCGGGTTCGAGGTGGCCGCTCGGGTTGTTCAAACGCAAGCCGTCGGAAGTCTCTTCCTCGACCAGCAGATAACGCCCGGCGTCTTCGATCACCGCAGAGGCGGTGACACGGGGGGTCCATCGTTGGGTAGCCATGCCGCCATCCTAGTGCGGCAGGCGAAACAGATCGCGCACAATTAGGAACACTTTGCACCGCTTGTGAGAGGTTCACCGCGGGATCGCAGAAGGATTGGCTGGAGGAGCACATGCAGATCGGTATTCCAAGAGAAACGGCCGCTGGAGAAAAGCGCGTCGCCACCGTGCCCGACGTGGTGGAAAAACTCATCAAGCTGGGGTTCTCAGTGGCCGTGGAGAGCGGCGCTGGCGACGCCGCGAACTTTGCGGACGACACCTACCACGCAGCCGGCGCCCAGGTGGTGCCGACGGCGGCCGACATCTGGTCCAGGTCAGACATCATTTTCAAGGCCCGTGTCCCGAGCCCCGATGAAGTGGCCCTGATGCGCGAGGGCAGCACCCTGATCGGCTACATCTGGCCGGCGCAGAACCCCGAGCTGATGCAGCAGCTGGCCGCCAAGAAGGCCACCGTGCTGGCCATCGACTGCCTGCCGCGCCAGCTGTCGCGTGCGCAGAAGATGGATGCACTCACCTCGATGGCCGGGGTCAGTGGCTACCGGGCCGTGGTCGAGGCGGCCAACGCCTTCGGCCGTTTCTTCAACGGCCAGATCACCGCCGCCGGCAAGATCCCGCCGGCGAAGGTGTTCATCGCCGGTGCCGGCGTGGCTGGCCTGGCCGCCATCGGCACGGCCGCCAACCTGGGCGCCATCGTGCGTGCCAATGACACCCGTGCCGAAGTGGCCGACCAAGTGGTGTCGCTGGGCGGCGAGTTCGTCAAGGTCGACTACGAGGAAGAAGGCGGCGGCGGCGGCGGCTACGCCAAGGTGATGAGCGAGGGCTTCCAGGCCGCGCAGCGCGAGATGTACGCCAAGCAGGCGCGCGAGGTGGACATCATCATCACCACCGCGCTGATCCCGGGCAAGCCCGCGCCCAAGCTGATCACCGCCGAGATGGTGCGCAGCATGAAGCCCGGCAGTGTCATCGTCGACATGGCGGCCGAGCAAGGCGGTAACTGCGAACTCACCGTGCCGGGCGAAGCCGTGGTGCGGCACGGCGTCACCATCGTTGGCTACACCGATCTGGTGAGCCGCCTGGCCAAGCAGTCGTCCACCCTGTACTCGAACAACCTGCTGCGCCTGACCGAGGAGCTGTGCAAGACGAAGGACGGCGTCATCAACGTCAACATGGAGGATGACGCCATCCGTGGCCTCACCGTCGTCAAGGATGGCGAGGTCACCTGGCCGGCGCCGCCGCTCAAGCTGCCCGCGCCGCCACCCAAGCCGGCCGCCGCGCCGGCAGCCGCGCCCAAGGGCCATGGCCACGGCGCCGCCGAGCCGATGTCGGCCAAGTCGCTGGCCATCGTATTCGGCGTCGGTGCCGTGTTGTTTGCGCTGGTGGGCCTGTATGCGCCGGCCACCTTCCTGTCGCACTTCACCGTGTTCGTGCTGGCCTGCTTCATCGGCTACATGGTGGTGTGGAATGTGACGCCCTCGCTGCACACGCCGCTGATGAGCGTCACCAACGCCATCTCGTCGATCATCGCCATCGGTGCGCTGGTGCAGGTGGCACCGCCGCTCACCGGGGCTGAAGCAGATCGGCCCTCGCAGTTGATCCTCGGCCTGGCTGTTTTTGCGCTCGCACTCACGGCCGTCAACATGTTCGGCGGCTTCGCGGTGACGCGGCGCATGCTGGCGATGTTCCGCAAGTAAGCACCAGAAGAACAAGTAGAACAAGGACCTAGGACATGACCTCCAGTTTGGCCACCGTCTCCTACATCGGCGCCACCATCCTCTTCATCCTCAGCCTCGGCGGCCTTGCCAACCCCGAGACCGCTCGCCGCGGCAACCTGTTCGGCATCATCGGCATGACGCTGGCGGTGCTGGCCACGGTGCTGGGCCCGCGCGTCACGCCGGCCGGCATTTCCTGGATCATCGGCGCCCTCGCCGTGGGGGGAGGCATCGGCCTCTTCGCCGCGAAGAAGGTGCAGATGACGCAAATGCCCGAGCTTGTCGCGGCGATGCACAGCCTGGTGGGCCTGGCGGCCTGCCTGGTGGGCTTTGCCAGCTATGTGGACACCTCCACGGTGTTCCCGACCGAAGCCGAGAAGGCCATCCATGAGATGGAAATCTACATCGGCATCTTCATCGGCGCCGTCACCTTCTCGGGCTCCATCATTGCGTTCGGCAAGCTCTCGGGCAAGATCGGCGGCAAACCGCTGCTGCTGCCTGGGCGCCACCTGCTCAACCTGGCGGGCCTGCTGATCGTGATCTGGTTCGGCCGCGAGTTCCTCAACGCGCATGACATCCAGGCCGGCATGACGCCGCTGCTGGTGATGACCGTCGTCGCCCTGCTGTTCGGCATTCACATGGTGATGGCCATCGGCGGCGCCGACATGCCGGTGGTGGTGTCGATGCTCAACAGCTACTCCGGCTGGGCCGCAGCGGCCACCGGCTTCATGCTCAGCAACGACCTGCTGATCGTGGTGGGTGCGCTGGTGGGCTCGTCGGGCGCGATCCTCAGCTACATCATGTGCCGCGCGATGAACCGCAACTTCATCAGCGTGATCGCTGGCGGCTTTGGTGGCGGGGCGCCTGCGGCCAAGGCGGGTGGCGCTGCCGAGCAGCCGGCCGGCGAGGTGTCGCCAATCCTGGCGGCCGAAACCGCGGAGCTGCTGCGCGAGGCCAAGAGCGTCATCATCGTGCCGGGCTACGGCATGGCGGTGGCACAGGCCCAGCACACGGTGTTTGAAATCACCAAGCTGCTGCGCGAGAAGGGCGTGAACGTGCGCTTCGGCATCCACCCGGTGGCCGGGCGCATGCCGGGCCACATGAACGTGCTGCTGGCCGAAGCCAAGGTGCCTTACGACATCGTGCTGGAGATGGACGAGATCAACGAAGACTTCCCGGCCGCCGACGTCTCCATGGTCATCGGCGCCAACGACATCGTGAACCCGGCCGCGCAGGACGATCCCACCAGCCCCATCGCCGGCATGCCGGTGCTGGAAGTGTGGAAGGCCAAGACCAGCATCGTGATGAAGCGCAGCATGGCCTCGGGCTACGCGGGCGTGGACAACCCGCTGTTCTACAAAGACAACAACCGCATGCTCTTTGGTGATGCCAAGAAGATGCTGGATGAGGTGTTGGCCGCGTTGCGGGGCTGACAAGCAGAGCGCCTTTTCAGGTGCTCCCGTTCCTCGCAAAGCCGGGCCCACAGCCCGGCTTTGTGCTTTCGGGGATAACCCGCGAGACGTTGGAAAGTCCGGATGGGAAGTGCCCCCGACCCTCGGCCAGAATCAGCCACATCGGAGGATCCGTTTCCATGACCAAGCCGTGGCTCAAGCAATACCCTGCGGGCGTGCCCGCCGAGATCAACGTCGACCAATACCCCTCTCTGGTGGCCCTGCTCGAAGAAAGCTTCGCCAAGTACGCCGACCGGCCTGCGTACCGTTTCATGGGGCAGGACTACAGCTACCGGCAGATTGACGAGCTGTCGAAGGCGGTGGGCGCCTGGCTGCAGTCGCGCGGCCTGCAACGCGGCGACCGCATCGCCGCCATGATGCCCAACGTGCCGCAGTACCCCATCATCGTGGCGGCAGTGCTGCGGGCAGGCTATGTGCTGGTCAACGTGAACCCGCTCTACACACCGCGCGAACTGGCTCACCAAGTGAGCGACGCCGGTGCCAAGGCCCTGTTCGTGCTTGAGAACTTCGGCCACACGGTTCAGGAAGCGCTCGCCAAGCACCTGCTGCACACGCCGCAAACCATCGTGCTGTGCTCGATGGGCGACCTGCTGGGCCTCGTCAAGGGCAGCATCGTCAACTTCGTGGTGCGCCGCGTGAAGCACATGGTGCCGGCCTTTGACCTGCCCGGCGCCGTGCGCTTCAATGACGTGGTGAACCATGGCAAGGGCCTGTCGCTCAGCCCCACCGCAGTGGGCCCCGATGACATCGCCGTGCTGCAGTACACCGGCGGCACCACCGGCATCAGTAAGGGTGCGGTGCTGCTGCATCGCAACCTGGTGGCCAACACGCTGCAATCCGAAGCCTGGTTCCAACCCGGCCTGCGCAAGATCCCGCAGGGTGAGCAGGTGGTGAAGGTGTGCGCGCTGCCGCTGTATCACATCTTCGCCTTCACGGCCAACATGATGCTGGGCATGCGCGTGGGCGGCTGCAACATCCTGCTGCCCAATCCGCGTGACCTCCCCGGCGTGTTCAAGGCCCTGGCAGGCCAGCGCTTCCACATCTTCCCGGCCGTCAACACACTGTTCCAGGCGCTGGCCAGCCACCCCGATTTTCAGACGGTGGACTGGAGCCACCTGAAGGTGTGCGTGGGCGGCGGCATGGCGGTGCAGAAGGCCACCGCCAAGCTCTGGCTCGACAAGACCGGCTGCGCCATCTGCGAGGGCTACGGCCTTTCAGAAACCTCGCCGGTGGCGGCTTGCAACCCCACCGACAGCACCCAGTACAGCGGCACCATCGGCATGCCATTGCCCAACACCGAGATGGCCCTGCTCGATGACGAAGGCCACGAGGTGCCGTCGGGCCAATCCGGCGAGATCGTCATTCGCGGCCCGCAGGTGATGGCCGGCTACTGGCAGCGACCGGATGAAACCGCCAAGGTGATGACAGCCGAGGGCTGGTTCCGCACCGGCGATGTGGGCGTGATGGACGAGCGTGGCTACTTCCGCATCGTCGACCGCAAGAAGGACATGATCCTGGTCTCGGGCTTCAACGTGTACCCCAACGAGGTGGAAGACGTGCTCACCCAGATGCCCGGCATCGCCGAAGCCGCCTCGGTGGGTGTGCCCGATGCCAAGACCGGCGAAGCCGTGAAGGTGGTGATCGTGCGGCGCGACCCGGCCATCACCGAGGCCGACGTGCGCGCCTACTGCGAGCAGAACCTCACCGGCTACAAGCGCCCACGCCACATCGAGTTCCGAAGCGAGCTGCCCAAGACGCCGGTGGGCAAGGTGCTGCGCCGCGAGCTGCGTGACCCGGCCACGCTCAGCGCGGCCCCCACTTCGGCAGCCACGGCCCACTGACGTCATCACGGGCCGATAT